>Ga0126342_10013454_pt1 | contig 14498 bp, 13 predicted proteins | sample Cyp1metagenome_FD_92528 | JGI IMG/M metagenome (GOLD analysis project Ga0126342, IMG submission 92528) | Coral microbial communities from Lord Howe Island, Old Settlement Bay, Australia - Cyphastrea 1 metagenome | ecosystem: Host-associated > Invertebrates > Cnidaria > Coral ... | reverse complement strand
TGTGGGAGATGCAATGTTGAAGTGACAAGTGCAGCCATATTTTTTTCTGGATGGGTAGATTCATGGAGAAAAGTGGCAAAAGGAGACTGCCCAAAACGTGGGCGCTCACAACGCTGCTTTCAGGAGAGGCCAGCGCTCAAGGATCTAGAATCATAAAACCCACCAAAATTGGGTGCCATCAGTCAGTCAACGGATGACTGTCTCTGGAGCATCTAATACTCTGGGGATGGGATTACAATTTTCCATCTTCCGTTTCTACGATATTCCCGTATCATATCATATTTCCATTGCAGGCTACACTTGATAGACCTTTTTGATATTTTTTGATACTTGTTTCCAGCTACCCTCTGAAAAACAAACATAGCTATTGAACATCCCGATCTTTAATCGTTAAAACAACCATAAATCACCATTTTCAATAGCTATGTTAGTTTACCAGAGGGTATCACTCATTAAGTCTTTCTTTTTTATCACTAATTCATCTACGTTACACCGCTCGGTTTGTTTTCACCAATGCCCTTTCTGGTGCCAACACTTCCGGGACGCCCCTCACCTGCCGCGGAAGGCTTGTGGCCGCAGCCGATGGGGGAGATCCCCGAGCTATACACCGACCCAACAACAAACCATTTGAGGTTGAAATCTCTCTGTATTGGGAGATACATCTACGGAATATATTTAGGGACAGAATAGGATATAACATGATATAACTAAGCATGGCTTCCATAGAAAGCCAACCGATGGCTTCCACGGCTTTTAACTCACAAGAAAAACACATGTCATACTGGATCATACGCCAATTGAGGCAGCTTTATTCTGCGGTCATGCCCAATTTAGACAATTGCCGGTCTTTATGAAGTTGGCACATTTCCCAGTCCACAAAATATCACAAAATATACGACAATTCCCGGAATTGGGTGATATAAACATCCAGAAACATAATGAACCATCCCAAAGTGCTTGTTGACCGTTGGGTTCAAGACATTAGTTCAAATCTTCGCACATCTCAGAGCCGAAAACGCTCTTCTTGCAGCCCGTTGTGCCTCTGCCGCAGCGGTTGGCAGGATGGACAAAACATGCGATAAGTTGCATCAAACTGCAGGAAACAGTGGAACAAATGAGCGCCGGAAAAACACTGTTCTTGGATGTCTTTAGCATGGGGTAGACTCTAGATTCTACAGATAGAGGCCGATCTTCATCATAACTCACCCAAAAACGTGGCCGTTTGGGAGCCGGTAGTCAAACATAGCCATAGCAATGGAAAATCCCTTCTAGAGAAATGGAGGTTTATAGCTGGAAAAACCCATCGAACAAAATGGTTGATGAATTCCAGAAAGCCAGGGTTTGTTTATCCCGATCCAATTCCCATCAAACGTGCTGTCTAACCAGCATGGTCATTCTCATGGAGTACAGCTGGAACAAGTATCGAGGCCGAAGATACATTTCGGATATTTTGGGTCAAATTTCCAAGTAAGTGATAATTTCATGGGAAGACTTCTGTTTTGTCCTGGAATTGGTTTCAGGGAAAACTCGCTAGGCCGCTCGGTTTATTTATCCTTACCAATTCCACGAAACAATTCTTTGATATTTTGTAGGCTTCCTGAAACAAATTGATCCAGTCAATGACGTATCTTATCTTCCAAATCCTTCTGTTTGTTGGTTCAATCCATTTCAAGCCCTATTTTCTTGTTTCAATCCATCGATTCAATGGGTTGAATCGAACACAAAAATATGGAGAACACGCGTCACTCACTTCTGGCACTTTTCGGATAGGAATACTATATGATGATAAACACCATTGGGTTCTGTCTGGCTGAACAATTCACTACTTGCGGCTGATGATTCCCCTAATCCCAACGCACCATCAAATTCATCCATCATTCCAGTGACGTCACGACGTGAGGTCACTATAATTCATCCAGTTATATGTTATTATAATATATGTATATATATATGATAATTCGTCCAGGTTGCAATTCATCACTGGTTGGTGGTTAAAAAACCATTTTGAAAAATGATGGACTTCGCCAATGGGTTTCGGGTTCCATTCATATGATGGAACATCAAATTCATGTTTGAAACCACCAAGCAGATATAACCAGATCACGATCCGATAAGGTCCGATCCTTTTGACCTCCAAATTTCTGGGCTGCCAAGGCGCAACAGAGGGCGATGGTCGTATCTTTGCCGCAGCAGTAGGTGTCAGGAGTGCACATCCTGAGTGTTTTTGTGAGTAAAAAACCATAAGCAACCCAAAATTTCAAAACAACATGGGAAAACTATGGGAAAACTATGGGAAAACTATGGGAAAACCATGTTTTGGAACATCCACTAGGAATTCAGCCCTTGTCCACCTTATGGTTGTTTCCATGTTCAGGAAAACTATGAAAAAACGGCCATTTGATCATCCCCAATAGGCTAGAAAATGGGGAACATCTTGGAAAGCACCATACAAAAGTCACGTCATTTTAAAAATATTTTTATCCCCATGACAACCCAAATAAACACATTCATACATATTCATGATCATATCTGATCATTGAAAATCCAACCTCAAAATCAATCAAAATCTAAATCAATCATTGAAGATCAACAAAGTGATTGTACCATCAATGATGGTACCATTTGAAAATCAATCAAAATCAATCAAAATCATTGTACCATCTATTTCTGGTTGGTGGTATGCCTGCCCCTCTGAAAATATGAGTTCGTCAGTTGGGATCATTATTCCCAATATACGGAAAGTCATAAAATTCATATTCCAAACCACCAACCAGTCATTGTACCATCTACCCTCCAGTAAATTAACATAGACCCTGGCAGCCATCGGGCTTGGAAGATGAGTTTCCATTAAAAATTGGTGATTTTCAGGGTCCAACTGTTAATTTACTGGAGGGTAACTGGTTTCAACAGTACTTAAGTTACCACCGACTTACTAACTAGGACTTACTAACCAGTCATTGTACCATCTATTTGTTCTCACCAAAAACGGCCCGCAACCAGCGTTTTCTAAGCCATCGCCCAGCGTCAGTGGGAAATCTTCGGAGTCGCGGCAACAGGTGGCGCCTTTGGAGAGACAGGTGCCTCCGCAGCACGAGTCGCCGTCCATGCAGCACTCCTGGACCGCTGGAGCAACCACCATTGAAGTCATGGGAATATCTATGGTTAATGATGGTTATTGATGGTTAATGATGGTTAATGATGGTGGTTAATGGTGTTTAAAAATTGGGAATATCATGGGATATCTATGTTTAATGGTGGTTAATGATGGTTAATGCTGATGAATGGTGGTGATGCATGGCTAATAGTGAATTGATGGTGATTAACCTTCTGGTAATTTGTTAGCCATTGAACATGTCCATTTATTTATAGTTGATTTACTTATTCCAAATGGTGATTTTCCATAGCTATGTTAGTTTACCAGATGGTAACCATTAATTATCAGAGATTTGAATTGAAACATATCAGCGAATTTCCGTTGATCAGATTCCAGTGAACCAGTGATATACCAAGTACATAGATTATCCATCTAAACCTGTATGTCTGAGATTATAAGAGTATCAAATATAATATCACCAATGATATTTCTAGAGATGACCCATTATACCATTTCAATTGGAAATAAGAAAACAATTCATTATATTTCATTATTACCCATCATCCATCAGACATCCATCAGAGATAATCCATCATAAAACATTCATTAAAAACATCATTAAATATCACACTATCCATTACACATCAATGAAAATCATCCATTATTACCCATCAGAGATATCTGTAGAGATATCACAAAAAGTATGTGATCACTTTCCATGATGGTGAGTAATGGTGTTTCATAGTGATTATATAATGGTGACTAATGGTGATATCATTAAATATCAAACATTAATATCCCTATTATTTAATCATTACTATCTCTGATTTAATATCACTATTACTCACCTGTATATATATATAATCATTCATATACTTCACAGTAAAAATATCCCTAAGATATCACTAAGATATCACAAACATATCCCTAAGATACTGTATCACCAAGATATCATGAACGATATCCCTAAGATATCCCTAAGATACTGATACTGGTTGGTGGTTTTAACCATCTTGAAAAATACCAGTCAATGGGAAGGATGATCATGATTATCCCATACACTATGGAAAATAAAAAATGTTTGAAACCACCAACCAGGATAACGTTTCCATAACTTTCCCATCTTTCCCATCGCCTTGCCGCCGCAGCACACGGAGCCCTCAGTGCATTCCATGGCGCAGCCGGAATGAAGGCGTTGCACGGCAACGGCGTCGGCCTCCGCCATGCCGCGCGTCGCCGCGGCACCGCTGAGGCCATGGCCCGGCGCCTCTGCCATGGGCCGTGCTGTGGGGCCATGGGGTGCAAAATGCTGAAAAAAACATGGGAAAAAACGGGTGAAAATACAACAACATGGTGAAAAACATGGGAAACATGGTGAAAAAATGGACATGATGAAAAAACATAGATTGAGAACAAGCAAGAAAATGGGAGAAAGATATTGGTAGCAGGGAAGATTTAAGGATTTAGAGAGGTAAAACCATGGGGAACAAAGAAGTTTTAAATCCAACACACTGAGTCCAGGTAGACATATTTCTGTCGCTTAGGGCATATTGGGTAAGGTATACCCAGATTGCATGTTGTTTAGCGAAATCATGCGAACGCCCAAGTGTTTGATTTTTCTATGCCCACTTCATCAACCATTAACACAAATCCCAACCAATCGTTCATCCTTTCATTCATAATTTGTGATGGTTAAATCAAAACAAATGCTTAAATTCATCATTTTTCGTCGTTCAATTCCAATCTTTTCACGCTTAAATCACCATTTTGTCAGGTTTACCCCGCCACCAGGCGGAAAAGACCCCGTCCCACCTGGGACAAGAGCGCCAGGGCCGCCAGGGTGACCACCTGGCAGTGCCAGCGGAAGGTGGAGAGTTCCCATGTCTGGGTGATTTTCCCGATTTTTGATGATTATTAATGGTACCCCCTCCAATTAAACACAGCCTAGGGGTTTATTAATCCGGGGTTGACATTAGTTATCAACCATTATTAATATGGATTATTACATATTATTACTAACAACGGATTATCATCAATCATCATTATCCATTAGTTGTTACTTGATTATTAATCTGGTTGGTGGTATACCTACCCCTCTGAAAAATATGAGTCAGTTGGGATGATGACATTCCCAACTGAATGGACAAATTAAATTCATGTTCCAAACCAGCAACCAGTCCAATATCATCCCAGGAACTGTAGGAAAGATAGGGATGTAACATATATGAATATATTATATATATATATGATATATGTATAAATGAGCTTTGAATGGGAACATTGAACTAAATGGAGAATTTTTTCCAGCAAGCCATGTTTTACTTCCAAAGGGTAACCATGAACATCACTGGTTTTACATGCGAAACCCGTGTAACTACAGGGAAACGGATGGATTCCTGCACATTTTCCCTTGCTACCCATTGATCCTGAATAGAATTTCTAGCTTCGATATCCAAACTGACGCTTAGAAAACCACAGGGACTTTGAACCGTTCCCAGGTCAACTCGGGCAGGGTGGCAAAAAAAGCACAACTGGCAACGAAGAACTGGATGCAACTGGCCATGATCATGAGAAGATTCAAGACACACTTTCCACAAACCAGTTACCCGGCTGTATGCCGACAATCACACATGAGCATCCAAACATCTCCAATGACTCTCTGTTTCAATGCAGTAGTTTATCAAGATTACCATAGAAAATAAACTGCAAAACCCTTCAGGACTTTGGAAAAACAGCAGCCCGAGCCATTTATCGGATCAACATCTGGGACCGACTCACCCAACATCACAAGAAACACGACATTCACGTCAGGCCACAGTCATCACGGTACACATGGGCCAAACGCGGGGTGCTGGTCTGGGACTCTCCTTGCGGTCAAGTTCGATGTACAACAAAATGATGCAAATTGCCTACACACACATACACACATACATACATGCATGCATACATACATACATTACATTACATTAGATTACATTACATTACATAACATTACATTACATACATATACATATATATATATGTATGTGGGGATTAACCATCAAAAATGGAAATAGTGGGGGTTAATAACATTTATTTCTGTTAATCTGTTTTTTTCCAATATGTTTTTACAGATGCAGATAAACTCTTAAATAAACAATTATGCAATTGGTCTAGATATCCAGATTTGGTGTATATATATATATAATATCTGATATATCGACGTGCAATTTTGTGGATTTAGGCACACCCACTTTGGTTTTTGCCTGGCAAATGCACTGCAAAGCACCCATCATGATCATCATCTTTCCAAGCCGGTTGACCAACAGTGCTAGCTGGAAGCTCTATCGGTAGGCATAACTAGAACTAACTCCTTCGACCCAAGCATTTTTCTGGACTGTTCTTGTCATGAATTTCCCCGAAAAACTCGGGAAACATATGATTCTGTGTATATATAATTTTATATATATATATAACACACTTCCCCCCCAAAAAAAACTAGAACAAAGTCAAATTAATTACCATACATTACCACTCTTTTAGAACCGGATTTGATTTTCCAGTCACCAAACGGGGACCAACCAAATTTTCCCCCAGTGGATTGATTGTGCACTGAATGCCAAGCAATGCCCCAATGGGGAAAACGTATGGGAAAACGTATGGTATGGGAAAATTGTTATAGTGCAATATGTGATGTATCATTATTTAAGAATATTTATAGTTAATATGCTATGTACCATTTACATGTACCATTTACATGTACCATTTACACAGAATCTTGCAGGATTACACAGAATTCTATCTATCACCCCATCGGATAACAATCATTTCATGATAGTCCCATGATAATTATGATAGTTGTGATTGTTTGCTATGCCTATATATGTAACATGATGTAATTCTTTATACCATCCGATAATTTAACATAGCTATTGAAAATGGTCCATTTAATATATAGTTTACCTACTAAAGATGGTGATTTTCCATAGCAATGTTAGTTTACCAGAGGGTATTTGGATTGATTAGTTGGGACAGGACTTTTTCGCTCCTCAATGCCATCTTCCTCCGCCAACAACGTGTGTGGTGCAGCCATGGCAGATGTGCGGCCGGGAGTGTTGAGCCTGTTGAGCCTTGTGTCTTCACGGCGGGATGTTTTTCACGGGATCAACATGGTGACCAGTGGATGCCAATGAGGTAGCCAAACGTGTTTCTGAAAAAAATCATTTTAGGTTTCTCAAAGTACCAATATCCGAAAAATCACGAAGTTGATTGATATTTTATGGAATATTTGGGATTTATTCACGCATCGACCGGTCTTAGTCACGTTTTTTTTTGGGGGTGGCCATTGGTGGCCCCACCCTGTGAGTACCCCTGTGTCACCACCGGATCAAGGAGGAACATCCTGGTGGCGATGTGATGCTCAATCTTCCATAGTTAGCATCACAAACTAATATTACCATCTGGTTATTTGACATAGCCATGGAAAATGGCCCATTTATAGATGGTTTACCTATTAGGAATGGTGATTTTCCATGGCGGCTATGTTAAATAACCAAATGGTAATTAATATTTCATGGAGAAAACGATGAGACTCACCTCACAGATTAGTGACACTATGATGTGGTCACTCAATTCGAAACCATAAGCATATCAGTCGAACATAATTGAAACATGTATCATCTACATTCATCTACAACATCCAGCGCACTCCGAGTTTCACCCTGCAGACCTGCAATTCAGCCCGCGTCATGCCCTCGGCACCATAGTGAGGGAAGCTGTGGGGAGATGGGAGATGGGAGGGTCGAAACTCCAAGGGTTTTAAGTGGTGTTTGTTTCATTTTCGTACAGTAATTTCAAGATATCTCAAGTACTATTTTTGAAGTAAAGAAACTGATTTATTTGATTTCTATGATATTTTTTGAAGGAAAGAATCAACATAATCAACCATGGAAGAGATGTGGGCTGTTTGTTTCAACTTATTTCAACTGTGTTGACACATGTTGGTCAAGAAGGGAATTCGTCCCAAGTATCTTTGACATGAAACCACCGAGTGGAGATGATGTGTCACCAAACATACTAGTTACATCAGCCACAAAAACTAACATAAACTAACATACCTTCCATTTCGAGATGATCCTCCCATGAAAAAACCACCATAAAACAATTAAAACCCATGAATATTTTCCCATAAACACCACCATTCATAGAGATTGTACAGCCATGTTTGATTCTCGAATGGTACCTCCAGTAAAATCGGTAGCTTTGGCTACAAAAGAAGCCAATTACTTGCATGGTTTACCTGCGAAGAAACTGGGGATGTTCTGCACCCCCATCCCCACTATCTGAATCCTCAGCATGCCTCAGCTTGGAGACATCGAAGTTCGCAAAAGGCCTGGCGAATGAACATCAGCTTGATGATATTACAGGAGTTGTCAAGTCTCAATCTGGGCTGTTGTGCGGCTTGTGTACTCTGTCACTAGATGTTTCAAAACACAAGAAAGGGATAGCTTTTCTACATGCATTTGGAAGAATTTCAGCCAAGACCCTATGGATTTTTGACATCCTTTTTTGGGTGCCTATGTAATCTCAGTTGGTGGTCAAGCTGGAGACCCGCCCAAAGTTGGGATTCTCCCATCCTTGCTGATGTAAACACCCAGAGTTGATATACTCTCATTCTGGATGGGTGAAGTTCGCGCATATGTAATGTAATGTAATGCAAAGTATAAGATACAGTATAAGCTTTAAATATTGCTTGATAAATGGCATCATTGTATATCATTGTCTGTGGTTCCGCCATTTTTTGTTTCTCAAACCTGTTGACATCCTTCCAAAGGGTGTGCCCTTTGGCAATTTGGCAACTCATGACCAAAGGATTGGTTGAGCAGCCTTTCTGGGACAGCTGGGACAGCTGGTTTGCTCCAAAAATTAACGTAAAATGAACATAGCTATGGAAAAAACCAACGGCTTTCCTAGGACATGATTCATAAATGATTCAAAAATCGTGACATTTCCACAGCTAGGTGACATTTGCTGGCGCGTCAATCCCATTATCTCCTGAGCCATTAATATCAATTATATTTGCTGATGCCCCTAGTTTTGATTGTGTAAGCCATAATTTCTTCAATCAGCATGCTCCCTCAGTTTTGCAACAGATATCCAACTCATCAATTTCTCGGAATCTGGTTGACCCAGCATGTCACCCCGACTACAAAAACCACCACTTTCCTAATAAACTCCCTGGAGCACATGTCCCGGGAATAACATCCCATCTTACTTCCAATCAAAGATGGCTGGAAATTCCGGCAGCAATAGTTCGATGATGTTCTCCCAGCAGCCTTCCCAGCTATAAGCCTCCATTTACAGAGATTATCACATATTTTACTATATTTTTCCTATGATTTTCCCACATGTTCCTATGAAAACGTCCATTTTTTGGATGATTTTGCTATGACGGCGTCACTGACGGCGTCACCCACCGAACGCGGCGCGCTTAGCCCGCCTCTTCCGGAGGCGTCCATGCCAAGCTTCGACGCGGCCCGGTACCCTGTCCGGGATCCAATGATCTTAGGTCCAAAATGGTCCAGCCAGCCATGGGTTTTTCATTGTTCTAACTTGAGAATGGTGTAGCATCACGAATCTTCGGGTCAGATGATTCAGATGGTCAAGAAAATCATAAGTGTCTGTTCGAATTTTTGGTGACACACATATGTTTTTCGGCCCATTCAAATATCCGAAAAATATCATAAATTGAGATGAAACCACATGCTGAGGATAGGTTTTCATATATAAACGCGGCCTTTTTGCATGTGGTTGCTCGTAACCTCCAACATCCTCCAACATGGTGTCGATGATTTTCGGAGATGGGGTTTGACCAGAAAAATATTCTGCGTTGCATCTTTCAAATATCACTCACAAACATCTACAATTGAATTGGATATGCCTATATTGTATGTGTATATGTATCTATAATGTATATATGTACGTGCATATGCACATGTATGATCATGTATGTATAAATTCATGGACGCATGTTACAGTTACACACACACATGTTGTGATCCCCCGTCCTTGCCTCCCGAGCTGCTAAGGCTGCAGCCTGCGAAGGCTGTGGAGGGCTGTGCGCAGAACATGGGAAGGTCACCAAGACCAGAGCTGAATCACCAAACATGGGGATATGCAGTATGAAACTCGAAAGGAGTATAAAGAGGTGAAGTGTGTGTATCTATGTATCTATGTATCTATGTATCCATGTATCTATCTATCCATCCATCCATCTAACTATCTAATTATCTAATTATCTAATTATCTATCTCTATCTCTATCTCTATCTCTATCTCTATCTATCTATCTATCTATCTATTTATCTCTATCTATTTATCTCTATCTATTTATCTCTCTCTCTATCTATCTATCTATCTATTTATCTCTATCTATTTATCTCTATCTATCTATCTATCTAGCTGTCTAGTTTTCTAGCTATCTATCTATCTATCTATCTCTCTCTCTCTATCTCTCTCTCTCTCTTTCATCTGTCTATCTGTCTAGCTGTCTACCTGTCTATCTATCTATCTATCCATCTATCTATCTATCTATCTATGGATCGATCGACCGATCGATCTATCTATATCTTTATATCTATCTAGTCTAATCTACTGTAATCTAATCTAATCTAATCTATGTAATCTATATAATCTAATCTATCTATGGACAGAATCAAAAGTGTAACGTGAAATGAGGGATAGTAGTAGTAAGTCATAATGTCCTTTTCTTAAAAGTAGAGGCCCAACTGTGTAATTCATCATGCTACCCATTGATTTGGACAAAAAAACAATCACAGGGGTGAGACCATGGTTTAGCATGGCTTTGTCCACAGTATGTGGGAACTCAAGGGAGGTCTCCAAGGGAAAAAAAGATCGAATCGCAGTTGGTGAGAGGTTCCACCAGTGATTCATCTGGTTTCAATGGATGGTTCGATAGGCCCTCATCATGTGATTGGTAAACTCAATTCGTAGCTCCTTGAGGGAATATGAAAATATATAGCTCCTTAGCTCCTGAAACACCGAAAAGATATAATGAGCAGAGAGAGATACAAATGCGGGATATAGAACTACCCGTAGCCGAACGCTTCCCCAGCATTCCGCATTTAAAAATAGGGCAGTAGGATCCAGTTGGGGGATGGTTTTCACAACAAAAAACTCCATTTCTCGGAAAATAATTTGGGGATGGTCACGGATGGTCTACGAAATTTGACTTTACCACATTCTTTCAGATAGGGCCCATTTCAAATCATCCAAATCTTCAAGACTTTTGCAGACCTTTAAGCGGCTTTTCTTTGATGCGCTATCGAGTTTTATGTTTTTTGCTGGTTTTGTTTCCAACATTCTTTGAAACCTCCACGCAGTGGCTGCAGCGGGCTGGGTTAGCCATAAACCTAGGGATTCGCCTTGCACCCCTTGCGGTACAACAAGAAGTACTGGCAGTCGGCCGGGCAAAAGACCTAGGGACAGTCGGTCATCGGTCACACAAGGAGATTTTAGTAAGGGAGGAATTGCAGTCAAGAATCCACAGCGGCCAAAAATCAGGATATCATTCATGGGATGATGAAATATTGAAAAGATATTAGTATGATTTAATATGAAAGCATGGGATGAGAACAAAATTCCGGAGATTTTTCAGTGAAGCAACTTCTACAGAGTTTTTCGGAAGCCCATGGCTTGGCGCGGTTTTTCCCGAGGAAAAACGCAAGACCTGGCAGACCTGGCTCAGCCAGTCATGGTAGGATGATGGGAACAGAAAATCTTTGAGAATTCCATGGCCCTGTTACGATTTCTAGGCCAAAGAGGTATAGCTATAGCTACAAAAACCCTCCAAAAAATTAACAATAATTAACATATATAGACCCTGGCAGATGGGGGCAGATGAGTTTCCACTAAGAAAAGTTCAATTTCAGGGTTGTTCAATTTAGAGGCTACCCTCTGGTAAATTAACAGTTGGACCCTGATTTCATCACCCATTTTCAATGGAAACTCATCTTCCAACCCCGATGACTGGAGGATAATTCACCGAGCCAAGCATCCCCTGAGGTTCACGGCCAGATCTTCGGCTCTTCGGCATTTTTTGGGGGTCTGAGTCAAGCCCTTTTTTTGCCCTGTGCCTATTATGGGATTATAAGCTGGGTTATAACATGTTATTAATTACTAGCCATTGGAATGATTTATACAATTTTAATGTTTCCACATGTTCCACACGTTTCCACCATCATAAGATCAAGAAAACTGGCGGGTCCATCACCATATCGTGGCAAAATCTCGCTGTACAAACCTATGGCCCTTGGCCTTGGCGGTGTATGGACCAAGTCCAATCGCATCGCCTGTGGGTAGCCCAACGGATTTCAATGACCCCTCTGTGAAGAGTATATCTTTTACAGAGCTGAATTCAGATGAGATTTATGGATCATTTATGGATCATTTGGGCTTGTCCGACACGAAAAAACAGGTGTCACTTTCACAATCTTTCACAGAGGTGTCCCCATATTCACCGTTGCGGTGGGGTCCCACAGGCTCGAACGAGTGGTTGGTGGTTCGGATCATGTTCGGACACTGGTAGTGAGAACCTGACAGCAGCTGATCATGATCAGCAATTCTCACTTCATATACTTAAAAGATCTTAAATGAGTGATGTAACATGTTTTCTCACCACCAACCAATTGATACTGTACAGATTCGTACAGATAGGAATTTCAGTGATTCAATATATTTGATAAACTTAAAGAGTCTTAAAGGTCTGTGCATGGTCTATGCTGGTGCTATGGGCATCAGCCTTCACAACGGCTTGCTGCCACAGGCCACCATAACACCCCGAATTCATGGCTGCCGCCGGTTAGGTCGTTGCACAAGCCTAAGATGTACAACGGACCGTTGGAGAAAACGATCATCGCCAGAATGGTGTGAAACTGGGCCAGTGCAGTAGGCAACAAATGGGCCCAAAATGGCAATTTGCCAAAGTCTTCCGGACCTCGAAGGAGGGTGAAGGACGAATGGAATATCTGGGAATATTTGGGGTTGGGTAACTGGGAGAAAGATTGAAATTTGATAAATCTTAACCAACAATCCATATCCAGTCGATGGATTTGCCCAACATATTCTGGACCTTGGGTCAAATGGCAGTTTTGAAAACAACAATCCTGCTTAAGGTGTTGTGCTGTTCGCGTAAGATCAAAATCAATGTTCTGGTAGCTCGTAACCAGATCTAGTTGTCAGATTATTTTTTGAACTTTGAACAATGACTTCATAGGTGGGTCTGACATTGATTACTACGTATATATATATATGATTCATGAATACTCATTGATCATCGCTTAGCAGTCTTTCTCTTAAGAAAAAAGGCCCCAAAACGAATCAACCGATGTTGAACAGGGTGGCCGCCTGGTGGGAACTGACGACTCTCTGTTTGGATGTTAACGTTGATTTTTCCAATGGGGTTACCCTCCAAATGAACATATGGAAAACCAATGTTTCCCAAGAAACTGATCTAAATATGCAGATGCATTTTGAATACTTAGAATATATAGAATATACTAATTTGTATGTAGGCAATAAACAAATGGGGGATTTTTCGATATTTTTCGTATCCGTGTCAACTTGCTTAATTTATTTGCTGGAGGGTAGATGTTGTCAATCAGGACACCTCCCGTTTACTATTTCTGGTGGATTTTCAAAGAGCGAGGTTTCCTTCAGAATGTATACCAGGAAATTCAACAGAAATCGCTGCATACATGTATGTAGAGACGCATCATTGTCACTATCTATTCTGTAGTCATGTAATGATACGCATCCATGCATAAATGCATGCACGGATGTACGTCTGTAGCTATGCCATGCATGCACGTAACTACACGAATAATAAGCCAGTTTCCCTTCTCCTCTATATAGTAATCAATACACTTGTTAACCTCCAATGTCCAAAGATGACAAGTTAACTTCCAGCTTCGAATCGAATCGCGCTTCCACAGCTCCAGTCGGAGATGTCCAAGGTGCCATAAATGAAATCGTCCACCACTCTCACCTTCCACTGAATGGTCGGGAGAAACTCGCTGGAACACACCTAAGGCTGCCAGGCTGGATTCCCAGGCAGCACTTGAATCCATAATTTCTGAGGTACATACATTATTATTATAATTATTATTGTTGTTGTTGTAGTAGTAGTTGTAGTATATATATATAATTATCCGCCGACCCCTGCCTAGCCTTGGCCTAGGCGGGGCGGCGCCCGGGATCACCGTAGGTGTGCGGCATGGCCTTGTGCCTCAAAACCTCCGCAGCAGCTTTCCAAGGCCTTATAACCTCACAACCCTCCGCAGCAGCTTTCGAAGGCGTGCCGCTTGCTTGGACATGGTACCTCCCTAGGCCCCACAAGCTGTTTCTAT
>Ga0126342_10013453_pt1 | contig 14498 bp, 11 predicted proteins | sample Cyp1metagenome_FD_92528 | JGI IMG/M metagenome (GOLD analysis project Ga0126342, IMG submission 92528) | Coral microbial communities from Lord Howe Island, Old Settlement Bay, Australia - Cyphastrea 1 metagenome | ecosystem: Host-associated > Invertebrates > Cnidaria > Coral ... | reverse complement strand
CCAAATTTGCCACCCCCTCTGACTTATATGTTGATGATAATAAGAACAATAGAACATGAGCTTATCTTGTTGAGGGATCAAAATCCACCACCCCCTCTGACTACTACGTTGACAGGGATCATAACATGAACTTATCTTTATAAAGGGATCAAAATTTGCCACCCCCTCTGACTTATGTGTTGATGATAATAAGAACATGAACGGGATCAAAATCCGCCACCCCCTCTGACTACTACGTTGACAGGGATCATTACATCAACTTCTCTTGCTGAGGGATCAAAAATTGGCACCCTCTCTGACTTATATGTGATGTAATTATATATGTGCTATGTACTATTATATACTTCGGCCACTTCTGATTCCGACGCGGAGCAACGTAGGGGTTGCAGCGATGATGTTTGATGTTTGTATCGGTTCTCAATGTCAAACCCAGATTTTCAGAATGTTGAGGATTCTTGATGTTTGCTTCTTGGGGAGTGACTTTGCTTAATTTCAACCCATTGAGCATCATCACCAAACCAATGACTTGCACATTTTCATTGGTCAAAATGGCAATTTCGTGAATTTCAACAAATGGACTGTTACCCCATGTTTGTGTTTCCAGTATAAATTCATGTATAATGTAATACGGGATGTATTAAATAGGTATTTCCCCTTCGAGGTCATGGCGGAAATTGTCCCAGGACTCTGAGCACATCAGTGGCTTTGGCAGTTACCGTTTCTTCTCCCATGCATTGGAGCAGCTGGGAGCACCGCCAGCGCCAGTGCCCGGTGTCACGCAGCTGCCGCCAGTGTGTCATGGCGGAAAGGGGGTGGTGGTGGAGATTCAGTGAAGGGATTTTGACCATCGCCACAATTGTAATTTTCATCACCATCAACATCATCATCATCATCAACATCACCATCATCATCATCAACAACATCATCATCAACATCATCAACATCATCATCATCATCAACAACATCATCATCAACATCAACAACATCATCATCAACATCATCATCATCACCAGCATCAGCATCATCATCAACAACATCATCATCAACATCATCATCAACATCATCATCAACATCATCATCATCAACATCATTATCATCATCAACAACAACAACAACATCAACATCATCACCATCAACATCATCATCATCATCAACAACAACATCATCATCAACAACATCATCAACATCATCATCAACATCATCATCATCAACATCATCATTTCAACAACATCATCATCAACATCATCATCAACATCATCATCATCATCATCATCAACAACATCATCATCAACATCATCAACATCATCATCATCATCAACAACATCATCAGCAACATCAACATCAACATCATCATCATCATCATCATCATCATCAACAACATCATCATCAACATCATCATCAACATCATCATCATCATCAACAACATCATCATCAACATCATCATCAACATCATCATCATCATCATCATCATCATCAACATCATCATCATCACCATCAACATCATTACCATTACCGCCATCACCATCATCACCATCAACAACATCATCATCATCATCATTATCATTACCACCACCACCATCATCATCATCAACATCATCAACAACATCATCATCATCACCATCGTCACCATCGTCATCATCATCATTACCACCATCACCTTCACCATCTTCATCAACAACACCATCACCATCATCATCATCATCATCAACATCACCATCACCATCATCGTCAACATCACCATCATCATCATCAACAACATTTCCATCTCCATCATCACCATCATTATCATCATTTTCTTCTTCATCACCATCACCATCAACATCATCAACATCACCATTACCATCATCATCATCATCATTATCCCATAGTCTGGGTTTGGCCGGAAATCAATGATTAATCATCATTTTCCTTATCCTCATCCCTTTGTTAATCACACCCCTCATCATCACATCATATATATATGTTCATATAAACCAGCAGTTTCCCTTTGAATTGACAGACAAAAACCCTCATCCTCTTCCAACCCCAGCTCTTCCCAGGCCGCCGAGCCTTTCGCCCTCCGTGGACCTCAGCTTCCTGGGCCGCACCGCCGGCCGGGGCTTCAGCAGCGCCAAGGGCGTTGGAAGTTGCGGCGACTGGGCGGCTGGGATCAAGGCGTGGTGGAAGGCGGGGGCCCGGGTGATGCGCCAGGGGGGGCCTATTGGAAGATGGGAAAAACATCGGAAAAACCATAGGAAAATGCTGATTGAAGTAAGAGAAATGGCGATTTCGTGGGATTTATAGCTGATTTGTGATAGCTAAGCTGGGGGGCCACTAACTCCAAGAACTATGGTCTATGGCACTTGGGGAACAAAAATAGTGAAATAACATACAAATACAATACAATACAATACAATACAACACAATATAGCAAACTGCGTCTCACTACCAAAAATAAAAGTACGAATCATGATTCATCTTTGAAACAACCACATGGCGGACTCTTCGGTAAGCAAACTTAACAATTGGGAATCCATGGGAATCCATCATTGATTTTCCCAGCCAGAAACCTCCAATTCTTAGTGGATTTTCCCACATCCAATGTTTTCCTAGGTTTTTCCCATTGAAGCCTCCGTTTGTAGAGGATTTTCCAGCCTCGTTTGCTTTACCCATGTAGGTGGGTGAAGAGGCAGCCCTTCAACGCTTGGAACATTTCCTGCAGAAGGCGAGTTGGAACGTTGGAGATGTTGCTTAAGATGGTGGAAACTATAGAAACGAACATATCTGATTTTTACGTCCAAGTTGTTTCTATTGTTATTTATTGTCCAGTAGAATCCAGTAGATATGATCATATGATATCATATGTAAATGAATAAATATGACCTAGGATCTTTATATGTAAATCAAAATATGATTTAAACATGAGATCATGAACTATCCGTCAATCAATGAATCACTCTGTTTCTTAATCATTTTATCTATCTATGTAATGTGTGTATACGACCTTAACCACCAGATACTGTCTGTAAAAAATGCAATCCATCCAGGTGCCCCGTTCGAATTGCCGCTGGTATGTTTCAAAATAAATGCAGCAGTTTTCTGATAGAAAACCATGGCTTGCATAGATAGTCATCCTTTTTCGGACATTTTTTGACAAATCCTCACTAACATTGACGTATTTCTTAGATTCCTAATGATTCCTATATTCTATCTTCATGACTGTGTATATTTGTGTGTATATGCCTCATCGGGCCAATCCCAACCAGCGAAAAAACCATGATCCACACAGTCCTCAGATGGAGAAGCTGCATGGCTGATGTTTGATATCCACGATGTCCAGATAGTTCCATCATTTTCATTTATCAAATGGGTCTGTTATGGATTTTTCCTGAAGCCATATGTTTAACACCAAATGACTCTTATGAAAAATCTCAAAAAAAACATATTGAGTCAATATAGAGAACGAAATACCCTCTGGTAAACTAACAGTTTGCTATTGAAAATGGCCATAGACATAGTGAGTTTTCCCATTTCTAGAAAATGGTGATTTTCCAGTTCGTTATGTAAACGTTTACCAGAGGCTAAATCCTATGAATCCATAGTTAAACCCCATGATTTCCATATATTTCCATAGGATTTCCATATATTTCCATATATAATTCTTATAATTCCTATAAATCCTATAAATCCATATTTATCCATAGGATTTCTCCAACGTGTTGGGAAAGGTGGAACACATTTAGATAGATAGATAGACAGATAGATAGATAAATAGATAGATAGATAGGTAAACATGTTTACATATCCTCAGTCGTCAACTAACTCCGGCCACAGCCCATCTCTCTCCGTATCCGTGGCCTGTCCCTGGCCGGGCCGCGCAGGTTCTGTCCAGCGGCGACTTCGAAGGACGAAAGCGGCTGCTGAGCGACGAGAAGAATACCTCGGTGCGGGGCTGGTCGCGGGGGGTTGGGAACTCAGCCGAAAATCCAGATCCATATGAACCCCCAAAAGGAACCATATGAAACCATATGAAACTTGGCCTTTTTCTTCTTTCTTCGACTTGTTTTCCAGTTTTTTTTGGGGGTAAAAAAAACATCAAAGAACATTTGAGCTCCTAGTTTTCGGAGGTTTCATGTTCAGCAGGGACACGTGGCTGCTGTGGGAAAACCCTACGTCTATGGGCACCTCAGTGGTACCCCCTTGCAGCACGTCATCCAAGTCCTACAGACCACATGTTTTACCTTGGCATTTGTTTTTTGGATGCCTTTAATAGCAATAGTTTACAGTACATATAGGGGTTTCCATAGTCATGGGGGTACCCCAAAATGGGTTTATAGTAGAAACTATTAAAATGGATGATTTGGAGGTAATGATTTGGGGGTACCCCACTTTAGGAAACATCCATATGCTTGTAGTTCTTCAGCCATTTTCCCACGTCTACCCTTAAACCCAAGTCATCTTCCACCATCTTCCGAACGAGCGCCACAGGAGCTTTCGCCCTACATCCGCTTTGGGGAGATCTCTGTGAAGTTTATCTACGCCGCTGCCAAGCAATACGCCCAGAGGATCATGGGGAGAATGGCGGTTGAAACCTGTCTACCTCTAGTCAGATCATCATGTTTTTTTGAAGGCCAATTTATTGGAACCTATGACATGTCTTTGGTATATAGATACATATATAAATACCCCATTTAGCACTAAAATCATACAAAAAATCCATCTATCATCGATTATCATCCTATAAACCCGTGGTGAACATCCCTACGCCAAGTCATCTTTGAGGACGGATCAACGAATCTTCGCCGATTCGGGCTATGCCTATGACCAGGAAAGACCTAAGGCCTGGGTCGTGCGTGGGACAGATCAGATGAGATTTCTGGGTCAGTGCGATTGGATGCTTCAAACTTCATTAGTTCTTTGGTGTTCTGAATGTGTACAACCCAAGATTCTTGAACTGCAGTTCTTTTTTTCCGCAACGGAATGTGCCGCACTTTAGATCGATGATCCCTTGAAAACAGAGTTTACAAGTGAATTTTTCAGCCATGTTTGAGTACCATAAAGGATCATATACCGATATACCGGGTATGTGTTTTTTTTCCCGTTGGGATGCGGGTGAAAGCCTTGACAAGGCCAATGCCACTTTCCTGCGCAGATTTGTGTGGCGTGACCTTGCCTATTGGTTTCTGTGGGACACTTGGCATGGACAGATGGTTGAAATAGGGTCTACCCTCTGGTAATTTAACATAGCTATTGAAAATGGCCATAGACATAGTGGATTTTCCCATTAAGAATGGTGATTTTCCATAACAAACTGTTAGTTTACCAGAGGGTATTCATCTAACTTGACAACAGGGAATCCATCATAGACATATGTAAAACTGGATGACTTGATGTACTTGTTTTGTTCGGTGTCATGTTTGATTACCTGAGGGCATATGTTTAATTACCCGGCCTGGGAAACATACAAAAAACTATGGGAAATCACAATTTTTAATGGGTAAATCAATTATTTCAATAGCCATTTTCAATAGCGAACTGTAACACATTACCAGAGGGTACCATTTGTCTGTGTTTTAAGCCTGGCAATAATTGACGCGCAAAAAGGTTGCGTTGCGTCAATGCTTTTCGATGGTAACGATGGCCAAAACTACTCTTTGGATCTCTGATCTCTTTGGAAATATATGTAGTATCCAACCTGGAGAGAAAGAACTTCCATTGTCAGTATTGTTCGAAGTGAGTCTTGTCCAACCTGCGAAGCCTGAAAGATAGCCATTTGGCCGACTTAAGCTTTGTTTCTTTCCCACAAGTTGGAGCTTAGCAGTTGAAGTTGAAGTCATGTAGCTTTTGGTTCTAAATGATGTCTGGGATTTTCACAGAAATCCAGATGATGATATCACAGAACATGATAATGATTGATATTTTTTCAAATGATATAATCCATAGGATCTTGGATGATTAATCAATAATCATCCATATATATCCATATCAATAAACATGATATCCAATCATCATCAATCATCCATATTGTTGATTTGTTGACTGAGTTTATCAAACATGATCATCCAAAAAAATCGGCGGTCAACCGGGTCAACCACACCTGACATGGGGAAACAGAGATCACAGGGACCTTGTCATCGACCCGGCCTGGTAAACGTACAACAAACTATATGGAAAATCACATTTTTTTCATGGGTATCAGCTATAACCATAGTTAAACCCCCACGATTTCCATATTTATGTCCATGGGATTTGTCCTATATACCCTCTGGTAATTTGTTACATAGCGAACTGGAAAGATCCACCATTTTCTAGCTGGGTAAATCAACTATTTCGACTGGGCCATTTTCAAGTTCGCAAACATGTAACAGTCATTACCAGAGGGTAATCTGTTTCGCTATCCATGACATTCTGCAGCCTCTGGCAATTGTTTTCGATGTGGAAAATCGCTCGCCGTTGAAGAGGAAAATCATCGAACTCAATGGGCAATCTATAGCATGTCTATAGCATTATTCTATAGGATGGGGCCCCCCAGTTACAAGTTGGTTTATAAACCATTATAATCCCCATTAACTATAGTTATATCTACCATAAACCATTCTTAAGCCACTTATAAACCAACTTAGCTATCTTGGGGGCCCCATCCTGTATTGGGTATAATGATTTATTCAAACATTTGTTATTTTCCACAATATATGGGATAATCCTTCCCATTGACTCAGATTTTTCAAGATGGTTATTGCACCACCAACCAGGTTATCATTAACCGTCATTAACCATATATTAACCATATATTAACCATATATTAACATATATTAACCATATATAGCATAATTCTATAGGGTATAATGATTTATTCAGGATCAGCCCGACGACGTCGCCAAGGAATTTCCATCTCTGCCAGTGACCTCTCTTCGGCCGCAGTACGAGGACGGACATGTAGCGACATGTGAAATGGCATGCTGAAGAGATCTTTCTAGTGTTATCTTGATGTTATGTCATAATATGGTGATGAAATAAACCACATATATGCAAATAAGTATTTTGCTCATGGTGATGTCATGTAATATGGGGATTCAACAGCGCAACCATGTTTTTTGGATATTCATGGGGATGCGGGATGCGATAAATATCAGCAACAATATGATTTGGGACGTACTTGAAAATGCTGTTACCCCCAGTTCATGACAGTTTTCATGGGAGACAAAGCCATTTGGGTCCAAGTTTTTGGGGGATTACCCATGAAGTTGACCTCCCCCAGTATGAACATGATATGGATTAAGGTGCATTAATGTGGATAAATATGGATTAATATGATAGCCACAGTTCCAATGTTTGAATTCGCTAATTCCCCGAAGTCTCAAGATCGGCAATGACCAAGGTTCAGGTTGTCTCATGGCTTTTTCCAATTGATCCGGAAGGGCTAGAACCCAGCATTTTCCACGGAAGAAACATAAACAATGTTGGGTAGAAAACTAATTGTAGGTTTACAATATTGATTATATTGTATACTAATAACTAATGGCAGCATACACAATATAAATATTTTCTTTGTTGAAATTCAAACATTGTATACGGTAGTTTCACCTCCAATGTAAACAATTGCATTTTTCCAGGCTACAGGTAGCATGACATGATCACTGTTGGGATTGAATGATTGGGACCACTGAGGGTTCGTCAAATAGCAGAGTACCATTGGGTTATTCAACGTAGATATGGGACCTTCCCATTTTTGATAGGTAAACAATCACAGTCATAAATCATCTATAAATGGTCCATTTTCCATAGCTATGTTAAATGACCAGAGGGAAAGAAGATCCTGCTAAAATTGTGGTTTCTGCATTTGTTCAGGGGCTAAGATTAGCTCATCTCTTGTTGTTGCTTATATGCGATCTATCTCCCATAAAATTCTCCCCATGACTGCTGGGGTTAGCTCCATGATACTCCAATATTTATCCCATTGAGGACTACTAGTACCATGACCCATTTTCTAGACAGGAAAACATGATCAGATACCTTACAATAGTAGTTACCCTCCAGTAAATCACATCGACCCTGCCATTCATCGGGCTTGAAAGATTTGTTTCCACGAAAACAATGGCTATTTTCAGGGTCCAACTGTTACTGGTTGGTGGTTTGGAACTTTTTTTATTTTTTTCCATTCAGTTGGGAATAATCATCATCCCAACATATCCCAACTGACTTTCACTCCATCATTTTTCAGAGGGGTAGGTGGCTCAACCACCAACCATATTTTATCATTAACCATCATTAACCATATATTAACATATATTAACCATATAATAACAGTATATTACCAACCAATGGTAGGTGGCTCAACCACCAACCAACTGTTAATTTACCAGAGGCTCATGGGGATTCAACTAGCCCACCGAAAGATGACCCGGGTCGAAGCTGCCCACAGTTGTGAGTGGGTTGTAAGCGAATAAAAAAACAACTATGGATGGAGATATCTACCATAAACCCAAGAGTTACTCTGGTTATAGATCAATAGATTAACATAAACCTATCTTGATGGCACTTTAGTCATGATTTGTAGGGGGTAAAAATTCCGCAACTGGCCTTATTTCAGGAGATATATCCAATATTTTCAGTTGTATATGGGTTATACCGTAGTTATACCCCACTTAGATATGGAATAGTTATAAACTACCAATTGTCCATCCCTCATATCACCATTTTCGTTGTCAGAATCCCCATCAATTGGGGGATATCCTTAGAACAATAACATGATTTTACAATATAGGGTGATATCTGTGTATATATATATATACAGCCCAGTATTAATATCAATCACTCATTATATCAATGTAAATCTGGTGGATAAATATGAAATATCATTATGATTCACTATGAATATCTCGAATTTAATGCAAATCCTCATTTTTTTTTGTAGTATCACATAGTATCACCATATTTCATATCAATCACTGACATTTTTTGGTGAAATCCTCATGACTTGCCGAAAAAAAAATCTCCAATTTCCTGGTTCAAGCCTTCAGATGGCCCGCAGGAGCAGATTTGGAGCGGTACAGCCGCGCAGCTGAAGCGGTGGCAACGAGGCCTCTGCGGAAAATGGATCAACCTGGTGGTTCCAATTATGTTTAATCCATACAACTTGGATACCCTCTGGTAAACTAACGGTTTGCTATTGAAAATCACCATTTAGTTCGTGGATTTACCCAGCTAGAAAATGGTGATTTTCCATAGCTATGTTAAATTACCAGAGGGTATATAGGAAAAATCCCATGGAAATAAATATGGAAATCGTGGGGTTTAACTATGGTTATAGCTGATACCCTCTGGTAAACGAACAGTTTGCTAACTGGAAAATCACCATCTTTAATAGGTCAATCAACTATAAATGTGCAATTTTCAGTAGCTATAGCAGCTATGTTAAATTACCTTTTTGGATTTACATGATGATTCAACCAACATGAGTTTTTTTGCATCAAAAACAGTGGTTTCGCATTTCATCATACTCGTAAGATTTGATCGGCAATGATGTTGATCTTACCTGTAAATGTTGGGATGTAGCAGTTATTTCGCCAACCAAACTTTGGACTTCAGCAGATTTCATGAAGAGAAATGCATACAAAATGACCAACAGAAACTGGTTGGTGGTTTGGAACATTTTTTTTATTTTTCCATTCAGTTGGGAATGTCATCATCCCAACATATCCCAACTGACGAACTCCATCATTTTTCAGAGGGGTTGAACCACCGATCTCCTGGATCCTGGATTTCGCCGCGCCTTTTGAAGGTCGCCAGCTTTGCATTCGAACGTCATAGGAGTCATCACAATGTCGTCATCCTCATCCGCATAAGTCGTCATCATCATCATCATCAAAATGAATTCATATATGAATGTATTATCATTATTTTATATTATATGTTCTTTTCTTTTTCAATGTCAGCAGCTTTAATCATGTTCATCCTCATTTTCATCAGCACCATCACATCGCCATCATCTTGCTTATGGGCGCGTGGGAGGGTGGGGTTGTTTTAGTCTTTTTTGTTGATTGTATTCAATTTGATAGTTTGCAATTTATACAGTTACCAGCTACACCTATCAATCAATACAGTAACCCATGTGTTGATGATTTAGCTATTCTAAACATGGGTTTCCCTTAGTCATATTTAGGTTTTGTTGCAAAGTATAATCGCTCAGGAAAAAGTAGCCAACCCCACAAGTGGGATGAATACGTTATCGATCAGAATGGCAGTCACCAAATTCAACCATTTTTGATGATTCACTACTTTCATAAACCAAATCAAACATAGTATTAGCATGTATTTTTACCGAAGTTCACATAGTTGTGTTCATGTTTTTCAACCACATGAACCATATAGTAACTATAGTAGAACATAGTAGAACCACCATTTCCACCAGTCAATGGATTGGTTTAAGGGAAATGTTTACAGGAAAACCCCAAATTTAACGGGAAATCTATGGTTTCCTGTAGATTTCCCTTAAACCAATCCATTTCAAAAAATCGCCGCTTTGGAGGCAGCACTGGTTTCCCACTGGTGGATGCGGCGATGCAACAGCTTTGGCAGGCGATGTTATGATGAGCCAAAAATGGGGATTGTACAACAGCAGATCATCAATGAACATGACTAACATAGCCATGATTACCATGGTTTATGGTTTATAGTCATGTTCATTACCATGATGTAACATGTACTATAGTTATAACTACCATAAACCATAGTTATTGGGGTTATTACCATCTGGTTATGACTAACAGTTTGCCATGGAAAGATCCACCATGCTATTAAGAACGGTAAAGCCAGGTAAACCATCTATTTCGACTAGGGCCATCTATAGGGTAGTTGGTGTTTTTACCATGAAAAATGGTGGTTTTTTAATGGGATTTAAACCAACCAAAATAGTGATTTCTAGATGGGATGTGTATATATATATATATATAATGTGGGTAAAACAATGTCATAAACTATTCATGACTGGACATGGTAAACATACCACCCTATAAAAATGGTGATGACTGGGGGATGGTTTATTATTGTTTTAACCACATGATAGATTAGATTTGGGTATGCAGAAAAACATTGAACAAGCTTTGTTGGTTGTTTGTTCCCACATGGGAGATTTAAAGTTGAATTTCATGAGATGTGTGACCAACTTCATATGATAGGGTATACCGCTATACCCCTGAGTTGTGGCAGTTTAATTAGGGTACTGTACCCTGTATTCAGACAATTCCTTATGGCCTCGTGGTGATTTAATAAAGTATGTGGTGCCAACTTTCATGGGTCTACAAACGAAGCGGAGATTTGACACACAAACTTGACACTCAATGCTTTCATGCGGAAAAGTTTGTGGACCTTGTTACTTCTCTCACCAAGAAAAATGTCACATTTTATCCGCCAAATTCGCCGAACACATGCCATAGCATACTGCATAAGGTGATCATTGTGGCAAGTCATGAAAACACAATTTTTGCTCTTGGACCTGAAAACTCTCTCTCGACCTGCAAAATACAGACAAAACATTGCAAAGTTGCTGCAACCAAGGTTAAAGTTTTCATCGCAAAGCTGAAGCTCAAAGCAAAGATTTGCTTCCATATGGCTACCATTTTTAGTGGAATGAACATCCATTTACCAGCTATTTTGTTCACCAGGGGTACCAGGTTTTGACACACTGCCATATAAAAAGTTGGGAAGACCTGTGCGGTCCAACATGTTACCAAGATTTATTTCCAACATATAAAGAGAATCGAACAGGCCTAATACGTTGTGATACAACGAAGATGAAGAGAACTGACCTGGCCAATTTAGCCGTCCACAACTGGCCGAAAATGAGGAAAATGAGGCCAGTAAAGGGTTGTTACTAGTTACTAATGGGAAAGTCCATTAGTTAGTAACCATATTTGATAGTAAATGGTTACTTACTATCAAATGGGAAACTCCAAATCTGTAAATGGTGGATTTTCCATATTTGATAGTCCACCGGAGGGTGAACATGATGGTGAATTCAGCCTGTCCCTGACAAGTGCTAGCTCGGAAGCAAGATGTTTTTCTTGTTGCTGTTGGCCCATCCAATTTCATCTTGGAAGTCTGAATAGTGGGATTTAAGTAGACAAAAGTCGATGAACAGCACTAATATTTCTGTCAGATTTGTTGTGTTTTCTCAAGTTTTCTCCAAAGATTTAGTATAAATGATGCTTGACCATCAGCTTGGGTTTAAGTTGCTCACAGACACATCAAATTTAAGTGCAGTGATCCCACCTGCAGGACCTGAAGCATTTTCCGCGACGAAGAAGCGAATGCCTGTAGCTTTCTTATTAGAATGAATACATATATGTATATATAATATATATATATACTGATTGGTGCTTTGGAACTTTTTTTTTTAATTTTCCATAATATATGTAATACTCCTTCCCATTGACGAACTCATATTTTTCAAGATGGTTAAAACCACCAACCAGTATAGATATACATATCTCTCTTCACGGGTATTAAATTTATAGATGATTTTATTTTGTCAATTTGTCATAGCAATCTTACTGTTTGCTACGACAGATGACCAGTAAGTATGTAGCTTCCAAGGCCTTAAGCATTGACCAAACAGCCATCAGTTCAAAAGATTTGCACGAGGATTGGACCATCGTCCCAAGAAAACATGACTGGCTGACTGGGGAAGTATACCTTTCCCCATTTTCATTACCCTTTGGTAAACTCACATAACTCAAGAACATGAGTTTTTTTTAAAACCATCGAACTAAATGGTCCATTATATATATATATATTATATATATATGATATTATATGATACTAATGTTCATAAGTTTACTGGAGGGTACCCCACTCATTGTTGGTTTCAATCTCTACTCATTGTTGGTTTCAATCTCTCCTTGCGCAACATGGCGAAAACACCCACAGGTCGGCTGGATTCCCAACTACTTGCGGCACGTTGTTGCGCAGATGCTGATCGAGTATTTGGATATCAGCTGGAAACGAGGTCTTGACGCTTTGCTTATGGAAAAAAATGCGGGGGTTATCCAAGAAAATGGGGAATTTAACCAACACAAATGCTGATATATATACATATATATAATATATACATATATATATATGTATATTATACATACATAATCATACATAATCATACATATATTGGGAATATACTTTGATACAATTGGCTTTGGGATTATCTAGATGAATCTGATGCTATGACCTCATCACGTCACTGGAATGATGGGATGTAAAAAACGGGGATCATCCCTCAACAGCCATTCAGAAAAGGGAAAGAAACATCATCCCAACTGACTAAGTCCATCATGTTTCAGAGGGGTAGGTAGGTAGATTGAAACCACCAACCAGATTGTAATTCAGCCAGATAGAGGGGTTCCCTTGTTGCTTTGTCAACGGTTTGTGGATTTTTGTGCGATCCCATCCCCCTTGATATTGGACACATTGGACACATTGGACACCTCCATTGATGCTACGATCCCAAATATGTGAGGCAGTATCCCCTACAACCACCATGAAAAGGGTATCTTTTTTTTGAACGTGGAAGGAATTTTCAAGCCTTGTTCTACAAGCTGGTGCCCCACAGTTGTGTTTGTTGGTTTGCAAACACCATGAACTAGTTTGATACACCATAAATCAAACAACTATTGAAGTTATGTGGCCCCCAACTTAGCTAATTAACTAAAAAATATGTTGGTGATATCCCATCAGATTCTCATAAAACACCATCACACATGAATTATCCTTATTGATCTACCCGGATCTTCCTTCGCGAGTCTCCAATCATCTTCGAGTCTGAGGAGTGGTTCGAGTGGACTCTGGTGGATGCCGATGTCGCTATCAACAGTTTCATGTGGCAAAATGGTGGCCATTCGGGGCCCGATCAATGGGACTTCGCCGCTCGGCCATTGCGGCCACCCCGGTGGCTTCGCCGTTGGTTCAACGGAGTCGAACGGAGTCTTAGTTGGCCCAGTCAGTTCAAAGGTGGCTGTTTAACCAAGAAACATGATTATTTCTTGTGTAAACCTTGGGTGTGGGCAAACTGGGTGGATCTGCTCTCTGATATTCTCTGATGCTCTGTTTCTAGTATAATTAGTTTTACCATGTTTTACCTACATTTCTTGAGGGCGCGTGTCAGCATGTGACGGCATGTGTACCAACAACATGGTGCACATGGGTCATGGGTTGGTTTGTTCATCCACTATAGCTGGAGCCACAGAGTATCCCGTCGGAAATGCGTTGTAATGTCCACGGCATTTATATCGGGGCTCCCAATAATAATGGCATCCCTATTCCTATACTGGTTGGTGGTTTCAAACATGGCTTTTATTTTCCATAATATGGGATAGTCCTTCCCATTGACTTTCATATTTTTCAAGGGAGGGCTAATTATTTTAGGATTTTTTTTTTGATCAGGTTTAGGAATTATTTTTGGATTCCTGCTTCTCTGCTTTTCCTGCTTCTCTGCTTTCCTGCTTTTCCTGCTTTTCCTGCTTTTCCTG
>Ga0126342_10013452_pt1 | contig 14498 bp, 8 predicted proteins | sample Cyp1metagenome_FD_92528 | JGI IMG/M metagenome (GOLD analysis project Ga0126342, IMG submission 92528) | Coral microbial communities from Lord Howe Island, Old Settlement Bay, Australia - Cyphastrea 1 metagenome | ecosystem: Host-associated > Invertebrates > Cnidaria > Coral ... | reverse complement strand
TGTATCCTCTTCTTAATCAATCTTACTTTTCACAACTTACCCCTCCATAGCTCATATAAAATTCACCAACCTATCACCGACTATTTTTTACGACTACCATACTCAGAGCTGCTTGAAAAACGTTTTTTTCGCTCTCGGGCCAACCGTCGTCTAGTATTTTTCAGAGGGGTTGAAACCACCAACCAGTAATAGTCATGCCATGTGCACAAACTTTGGACTTTGATGATCCCAACTGACCAAAAGCCAGCGTTGATGCGGTGGACCAAAAGCCAGGTGTATCCGCGTGTTGCTTCACCCGCCCGTGGATGCGCCCTGCGTGCTGCGAGGAGAGCTGGTGGTGAAACCAGTATGGTTGTAACATGTTGTAGCCATGAATCAATTAATATCAATTAATTGGTTTTAGGGGAAAACTACACCAATCATTCGGCAAGGTTTGGAGGCCCCAGAATATGGATTTTTATGGATTTTTACCTTCAACCTCTGGGGATGACAATTGGGAAACGGAGAACTTGATGAACCTTCAGCATTTATGGAGTGTCATACTCCACGTGAAATCTGAGGCTATCAACACGAAGCATATCACCGAGATTTTTCACCGGGAAACGTTGAGAGATAAAAAAAAGGGATGTACTGTAGGGAAGATACACGTGGTTCCGTGGTTCCAGCTCGACAAAGGTCTGCAGATAGAGTGATTGAGATTTCCCAGACCCATAAGAAATTGACACCCCTTTCGAGGTCTGCTGGTTGTAATTATGTGGAGTTTCACGAAAAGGTACACCTCAAAACTCATACTGCTTGCATGGTTTTGGGGGATGTATGGCCTAATCCTATCAAAACAGTAGGAGATGCTTTAACAGGTTGCCAATAAATCAAATACCCTCTGGTAAACTAACATAGCTATGGAAAATCACCATTTTTAATGGGAAAATCCACTATAAATGGTCATTTTCAATAGCTATGTTAGTTTACCAGAGGGTAAATCCATCAAAGCACGCTCCATGGCCATTACAAGAGGGAACGTACCGGTTGATTATCCCTCCGTCCGATGGTTGATGGAAATGAATGGTGCCCACTGACTTCACCAACATCTATGAACATATTTCCGTAAGGAACAACCATTTGAATATGGGTCAAGATTGGATATTGCAACATGAATGGTTTAGTACAATCATATATCATATATAATATTATATATATATTATATACACAAAGTAGTCAAGTTTAATACATGTTACAATCCAACTTGGTGGTGCCGGGCTTCCCCCAGCCGTCAGGAGACTTTTTGGAGTGTGCGGCGCAGGTGAATCAGCTGGGACAACGGCCCTTGCAACTGCTGGAAGCTGTGGAAAAGTCCTGCAAGCTGGTGGATGAGCCACTTGTCTCTGGATCACGATTGATGTCCCAAGGCCGAAGATTTTTCTGGGGATGATGATTAGGATGGCTCACTATTTTTATGACAATGATTAGGATGTCATTTTTTATGACCATGATTAGGATTAGGATGATGATCCCATTTGACGAATATTTTCCTTTTTGGCTCACGATTTTTTGCGTCAAACTTGAGATCCCATCGCCTGGGACCCACAATCTGGTGCCCAGTTGTAAGTTGGACTACATACTATTACACCATTTGGATCTGGGGGCTTTACAAAACCTGGAACAACAGGGGTTTCATGACGGTTTCATGGATTCCCACATGACTTTGTTGAGATTTGTAGGGTCATCCATGTCGGCGCCCTGCTGAGGCTAGCGGAATTCCAGCATCTTGGCGTGGGGATGTGACTGAGCAACGGTTGCCAGCTTGGTAAAGCCAAGACTGCGCAAAGCACAGCTTATCTTACCATTTACCTTTTTCCGTTACATTACTTTTTGGGGGTTATGCTTATGGGTTGGGGATGTTCAATGTCCAACCGTAGAGTAATTGCCTCCCCCCAGTATCAGACTTCCCTAAATGGTTCTCAAAGAATGCATAAAGTCTATACCGAACCATGGTTTGGTACCTTTTTTCCATCTTTTTTTCTATATGGAGGTTCCTAAAATGGGGGTATCACAAAATAGATGGTTTATAATGGAACTTCCTATTAAAATGATTTAAAATGGATGATTTGGGGTTACCCCCCATTTAGGAAACCTCCATATCTCAACCTGCGACCTGATCTTTAGGGCTTACCGGGCTTACCCCCGAGGCATCAACCAGACCTGAAGCGGAGCTTATCTTCTCAGATGTCGCAGTTATCGCCCACCAGGTGGGATTCATAGATTCCATGGAGTTTTCTGGACCGGAGGGGTACTCAAAGATCTCAGCGGGCAACTCGTTGGAATTTCCAATGTTTATATGCCAATATCAATCCAAAAATATGTGTTGAGCTCAAGGTGAGTCATTGGCCGCAGGTTGATGTTGAATGATTTTGACATATTCTGACATTATTTATTATGGAGACATGGTCTTGCTGGAGAAATAGCACTTGTACTTGTAATGTAGATCATTTAGCCCATTTGTGGAAATGGATACATGTGATATTTGTCATAAGGTTACTTTGGTACAGCAATAACTATACCTTAATGTTCACATAGACACGGGTCGAATCAGCAAAGGATTTGGACCTTGAGTATATATCACTATGAATATCCATGTATACACATACATGTTTGTGTCTCTCTCTCTACACACACACATATATTATATATATAATTATAATTAATCATATATATATATATATATATATGATACATACATATGTAATATATATATATATATACATACACGTACATGTTTATTTTGATAACCCCCATTTCTAGTCCCCTCCTACCATCCAATTCCAACCCAAGTTATGAGTACATCATTGGACTCACAGGAGTATCTCGGGCGAGTTGCACGGTGCTGCTCAAAGCGTCTTCGGGGAAGTCTTGAAGTGCTTCGGCAGGGTCGAGTTGCGGCGAGTTGACGGGGATGCGCCCAGGGGTGGGTCGGGCATTGTGAAAATCAATGGAGTGCACAGGTTTATGGTATAATGTTAGTAAAGCAAGAATAAACCACCCATAGTTTCATGTTCTATACCACCCATTTATGGTGATTTTGGGGACATTGCTTTAACCACATTAATTACTGGGGTTTGGAGGGACCAGATCTTTTTTTCCTAGTCAGACTCAGGGAGATAATGCTCAGAATCGAATGATCTGGCAGAAATTGCTTTTATTCCCAACCAACACACGAATCCAGGAAAGGGTTTCATTACATTTCAGTTTTGGAATATCAGTTTACCAGTTGCATCAAAAACAAACAATTAGGCATAGTTCATGATTGGGTTTGCCAGTCATGGTCAACTGGAAGGTAGCAATCATTATATCCGACTAGTCATACCTACTAAGCAGCCCTTGCTAGTTATATTATGTTATATTATGTAACTAAGACAGCTGGGTTAAGGCTGCCTGTTGAATGGAGAAAGTGGGCCCTTTTCCTACTGTTGATGAAAGATGACGGGTACACCGGGAACGCTGTGGTTCTAACAGATCCATGGTATTTGAAACCGATTCACAAAGAAGGCTCAGGAAAGTATGACTAGAGCAGACAGTGGGGCTCTTGACCATCATTGGTCAATTACTTGACCCAGCAACTGCCCAAATTTGGTACAAGAATGCAGTATTGAGTAGAGATTGGAGCATAGCCAGAATTGAAATTTACATAACCATATATTAACCATATATTAACTATATATTAACCATATACATAGCCAGTATTCTCCTATAAGCTATAGTAGTGGTATCCAGTTTGCCATGAGTTGCTGCCGTTGGAAGCCGCAGATCGAAATCCTCCAAGGAATAGCAAAAGTCGCTTTCTGGTGGCCTCCAAACACGTGGGCACCAGCAGAAGCCTCACAGGTCCAGCGGATCAGGGCCTGTTGCCTATATGGCCTGATGATATGGATAGCTATGGATGGGCATATCATAGAATCACATATTTCATGGTATCTACCGGGGGTTTCTACATCATGGGGTTTATACACGGGATGTAAGTGGGGTTGATGGTTGAATGATTAGTTAAGGGATGTTAAGTTGTCAAGGGTTTGTTCTGAAATTGGGTGGACGGTACCCCAACTTGGGGCCATTAAACGCCATCAAATAATTCGGATGCTGAGTTTCTCAACCAGGTTGTATGCGTATATATACATACATATATAGATATGTATGATAATATATGTATGTGTGTACTTGTCCAAGTTCGTAATGACCTGGACGAGGCGCACGACAACGGAGAACTTTTGCCACAGCTAAAATTGTTTTTCCTCTATCTTGGGAGGAAGATTTCTGACTAGATGTGAGCGGAAAGCTCTGAGACGATCAGAAGTCTTGACTGTTTGCTGTTCTGTTGCTTCGGCAATGTGGCAAGAATGAATTGAATGAACTATGAACATCGATTCATAGCTATTGATATATGGGCTTTTGATCTAGAGTCACATCATAAATAGCATGAAGGCCCCTGCTGTTACCTCCGTGACAAGCCAGGCTTCTTATTCACCACTGGCATAGGCGAGCAGATGGCTGAGGCGCTTCCGCCATGGCGAACAATGGCTGACCTCCGGGAAGATGGAAATCCATGGAAATCCCATGGACATTTCACCCAGAAAAGGATTTGCGTTTGAGGCATGGAAAACCATATCTGTATGAAACAAATGATCAAATCAGCATTTTCATTAATATTTTCGTTGGTTGAAGAAGTGAAAATCCCATCTAAATCCCATTAAACGCACCATTCTCCTCCATTTCTTCACAATTTTTTCGATCAGCCGTCTGCAGGTGCTAGACAACGAGGCGCCAGCTGAGTCGCCGCAGCTAACGACGCTGCGCACCCAGGCGGGGTTGACATATTTCAACCACACATTGAGTTTTGTTGGGGTTTATCAACCACACATAACCACACATTTGAATATATTTAGTTAATTTAATTTACTGTTTAGGGATATGTATAATGAATTATAATGATATATAACTAACTAAAATCAATCATTGCAGATGTATAGCATCATTATATCTAAATCACGATATTTTAAACCGAATCATTATTTGGGGAGGTATATCTAGCAAACTCCTAAAAATACAGATAGAGACGTTGCAACGTCCGGATTGACTCGTACACGCATGTACAGTTTGACATTTTCCGAAAAGATCGAAAAGCATCGAAAAGCAATATCCTCCTAAAATAGCGGTTAAACTAGGAACTAGTGTTCCATCTCTTTATTGGTTACTGTACTATACACATGTATAAATGTATATAACTATGGTTGAAATGTATTGGGTATAGGTTCTACATATATTGTATTGGGGATATTTCTGTAGATTTGGGAATGTACTGTAACATATATGTAAAACCAACACTCGATAAACATGTGTCCCAACATGGGGGATTTACCCTCATGCCATGATATATTCGACTGGTTGGTGGTTTTGCCAGCCGATGAATAGTGGGTATGAAACCAATTATTAAGCTATATCCTCAGCATCATGATCATGATATGATAAGACCCATGGAGATAACATTGACAACAACAGTATATGTTAATAAGTTGATGTTAGTAATATACCATTAATATCCATCATTAGATGAATAATAACTATCAACAACTATTACTATCCATTACAATCTGGGCAAATTATAGTGACGTCACTGTGACCGAACCCTGGAATCATGGTTAGGATTCAAGGAATCATCCCCAAATTTAATGGCCTTGCCTTATTTCAGGTTAGTGAAACACTATAATTTACCCAGATTACAACAACTAGTAACTATTATACATTACTATATATATTATATATAATACTAAGGTATCATTATTGATTAACACTTATATCTATATATCATAATATATCATTGTTAATAATTATATAGCCTTTAACACTATGTTAGTAATATAGCAATTATTATCAACATGCCGATGTGCCCGACCACACTCCAGCTACCAAGGGCGTCCTTGGTGCCGGCGCCTTTGGCAAGGTTTTTAAGGCGGGTTTTGGAATCAAGGGAACCTGGGGAAGTGGATAACTGATATGCAAAACGAGTTAAATAAAAAAGGTGGAAAGGTTTCAACTCACGTTTCAATCCACCAGTTTCAATCCACATGTGGATGATTTTGGATGTGTTTCTATGAAGCAAACTTGGATGGACTTGTTGCTGGTGACATGTTTCAAACCCAACAAATAAATGATTGCTTTTTGAAGCATATCTCGAAGTGACCTTGATCTTCTTGGTGGCTTGGCCACCACACCTAGCTGTTGTGGCTCGAGCTTTTTTTCAAGAATTACATGGGTCATCACAGGTGATTTTAGGTCTGAATTTGGTGGGGATTTCAGTCACTCCAAATGGTGAAACCAGAGGACAAATATCTTCATTTAGATTTGATTTTGGAAGTTTGTGAAAGATTTGATTTTCATGACACTTTGAACCATTAAAATGGATGGATACCATTAAAATGACACTTTGAACCATTAAAATGGATGTTCCATGATGTTCCTGAACTGAACCATGCCGACAGAACGCCAAAAATCGTTATATAGAATCTCTACCGCAACCATACTCATCACCATTAATCACCTCTAGCATGGTTGCTCAGGTGGTTGGGTGATGTTAAGAGGGGACACCTCACAGTTTTCTTGCTCAATATCAACACACATATGTTTGCTAGGTATACCTCCAACGTTGTTGGTGACAGGTGACATCCATTTTTGTTATTGTGCTGACTCAGAATGTCCTGTTTACCTGGTAAATATAGGCTAGTTTCATCTAGTTTCTTAGTTGTGTGTGTCGTGTATCTATTTGTTGTTTCTTGGGATATCTTCTCATTTCACCACTGAATTTTCCCACCATCTTGGCAGCGATGGCAGAATCCACTTTTTTGTGGAACAGAGTAACAGGATACTGCAATAAGTTCATTTTGTTTTCCATGTTGATGGGTATGTAGCCTGATGTTCTCTTAAATGGATAGCACAGCGACCCAGTTTTGATAGATGAAATCCCAAGATTTGGTGGAGAACCCAATCACATCTACCAACATATGCATTAAAACACAACATCTTGCGGATATTTGGATGGAGAATTCATTATGAATCCATGATAAATACATCCATTTGGATGGAAATCCATGCTGAATCATGATAAGTCACTATAAATCACTATAAATCAGTACATTATAAATCCATGATAAATCACTATAAATCCATATAAATTAACCACCTGTGTTTCCTCGATTTCCAGTCATGTCCAGCCCTCGTTCCCGTAGCGTTGGTCTCCTGCTGGGTCTCTGCGCCGGGGACCGCAACGGCGGACCGCAGCGCATGGCGCTGCGCGTGGCGGAAGCCTTCGCAACGTGCGATTTGGCCTTTGGAACGCTGGAAAGCTGTGACTTGATCAACTTGGGATGTGGGAAACCATGGTCAACCCAATAATACCCTCTGGTAAACTAACATAGCTATTGAAAATGGTGATTTATAGTGGATTTTCCCATTAAAAATGGTGATTAACCATGGTTTATTCATGTTACCCTCTGGTAATTTAACATTGCTATTGAAAATGGCCATTTATAGTGGATTTTCCCATTAAAAATGGTGATGTTCCATAGTTATGTTAGTTTACCAGAGGGTAACCCAAAGATGAGATTTTTACCTGCAAACCTATCACAGACCTAATGGGCCTAATGGGGATTAATATGGATTAATCAATGGGGATGTAACGTGGTAAACCCAAGGCCATACACAATCCCCAAGTCATCACCGTTTCTATGGATGCTATACATTATTAAAACATGCAGGTTTATTATTGGGTGCCCCACATCCATGGATAATACTTTTAAGCCGGACCTAATGGGACCTAATGGGATGTATACAATGGGATGAACACCTACCATTAACCACTGTAACTTGATTTAGCCAACAAAGAGATGTAGTCGCAGTGCTCAATGATAGGTTATGATCAACAATGGGGATACACCGATCAATTTTGTCAATCTGGATAAATCAACCATTAGTGGAAGGAGATAGGTTATAGTCAACAATGGGGCTTAACGGGACATAGATACCCAGTGGTGATATAAGCGGGATATAACTTACTGTAGAAACTATGTTTGGTGGAATTTAATGGTGATTTAATGTGGATCTTTTGAGGATTTACTGCAACCATCAATTATAGTATCCATCCAGTGGATACAACTTACCAACAACAGGGATATTATAGGGATGTAATTATAGGACTGGGCAAATAAACGGGATTTAATGGGGATCCGTTAACGACTACAGGAGGGTTACCTTAGGTAATCTGGGGATTTTTTTATGGATTAGGCAGATTTCGCCATCACTTTGGGGATTTCATGGATGGATATCCATATCCTGCAGCTCATTACAAACCGGATGGATACTTTTAAACCTATTAAAACCCTATCCAACTGTAGATATGCCACTAGCCTAGCTAGTTACTAGCTAACTTACCGTTGGGTTTGTCTGAACATTTGGGCTACTTTCCATCCCACGGTTTAGAACCGGGTCTCTACCTTGATGCGGGTCAATAGCTGGGGACAAACCAAGCTTCTTATGGAGATATGATGATGAGGAGATATCATGTCAATATATATATAATATTATATAATTATATATATATGACACACATATATATATAATTATATAATATCTATATATATATGTCAATTATCAATACAATAATGGTGGAATGATTCCTTTGATGGAATTACACCATGATTCCAATTTATTACGGATAAAAAAGGGGATTTTGCCATATCTCCTGCGACCTGCACGTCAAAAGGACATGACTTGAATATCACGATGTAGTCTGTCGTAGTTGTTTCATGTGGATTTTGTCAAAGAGCATCTGGCACAGAATTTGCAAACAGTTGATCAATTCTAAAGATTCTAAAGAATATGTCATATCTGAGGGTGATCACCCTTGGGTTTTGGCCATGGTGAAGACCTGAGGAATGACATGACAAAACCTAGGAACGACTGTAACTGACGAAAAACGTTAAACACCACCAGTTCTGATATTTTTCTTTTGCTGATGAAAATTGGATAAAACCATCCCACTTCTGCTTTTTTTTCCATCTGCCAAGCACCATTTTTAGATGTGGATCCCAGTGCGGGTGCCATGTAGTGACCATCTGAAATCATCCCATAAAAGAGTGAGAAAAAAAAACCAGTTCTACATGGAAAATCCCACATCATTATACCTCAGATTACCCTAGGTATAGGTTATAGTTATAGTTATATTATAGTTATTTACGCAGAGAATCCACAAAAATTGGGTCCCGCACCAAGTACCACCCACCCAGGCCTGAGTGGCCTGCTCCGCCGTTACCTCGCCTGGTGCGGCGATGCCCGCTTTGCAGGGCCGTCGGAGCATCCAGGGTGCAACAGGCGTTTCGCGCTGAGTGCAATCGCCAACTGGGGGGTTTCAGCTTTCAACATATGGGGATGGGTCAAAACCTATAGTATTACCATGATTTACCATGTTTTGGGGGAATAAACATCCATAAGCCAACTTAGGGTACCATCCGGGTACCAGGGTTTTGACTCATAGCCATATTTCAAAATGGTCCCATGAAGTAAGACAACATGACATTTAGATCATTGATCCCATGGATGTCATCATGAGAAATGATGGGGATCAGTGACAAACAAGACCGATGCTGTAACCATAAGGAGGATTTACCTGGTCAAATTACTGGGTAACCCTACCAGCAACACTGATAGAATGCCAAATACCATCCGGTACTGTAACCATAACAATGTATAATCCTCGTCAATCCTCACTTTTAGCGGGAATGTATCGGAAAATCATCTCCAATTTGTTCATTTTCCAACCAGCTGAGATTGCGAAGTGAAGCAAATCCAAGGTACGATGTTGCGTATGACACGGGTGTCGTTTTCCAAGAGGCTTGTTGGAGGGGAAGGTACCTAGTTGGTGACAAAATGTGACAAAGATTGGTGGTCAATCAGTGAAAGTAGAGTACTTTTTTGTATGGGGTAAGTATAGGCCATATTTGGATTATATTTGGGGCATTCTACTGTAACCAAGCTAAAAATGCGCGGTTCATAGTTTCAAACGCGTTTCCATCCTGGAATGATGATGCCCTGCGATGACCTCACCCTCACAGATATTTCTTGATGGGTTTTACATGGTTTTTCCACACTCATTGCCCTCTGGTAAACTAGCATAGCTATGGAAAATCACCATTTTTAATGGGAAAATCCACTATAAATGGTCATTTTCAATAGCTATGTTAGTTTACCAGAGGGTATTCATTATCCAGTGGCCCAGTGGGTAGTTTTTCATGAATCCTGACTGCATCTGACTGCTAAAGGGCCAATGTGGGCCCTATCATCTATTTCACATGCAATTGAGTTGAATGACCCTTTGCAGTCCATGAGTCGGAAAAGTATTATGCGATCTGAAACGATACGAGATCTGAACTATCAACAAGTGAAACCCCAACATGGGAGGCCACCTGCACAGACATACCTTTTAAATCCTTTATATAGATATACCCTCTGGTTATTTAACATAGCCATGGAAAATCACCATGTTTAATAGGTAAACCATCCATAAATGGGCGATTTTCCATGGCTATGTTAGTCATAACCAGATGGTAATTTGATAATATGGGATTTTCACGAACCAACAGTGAAACGTGGCTAAACCCTGGGGTATGTTCCAGGAGGCCATTTTCGCTGATTGGCGGAGGGTAAAACTCTCAACCGCATTGTGGATTGGAGGGGAAGCCCTGAGTGATTCCAATCATAGAGTAATGTCAACCCTGTATGATAAACCCCAAACGGCTGTTTAGTAATGGGGAGTACCATAATTATGTATCATATAAAATCACTATTTAAGGAGGGTACCCCCATACTTAACACGGGTCTATATCATATTATACTTCATTATATATATATATATGTATATATATATAAATATACACATACAATATCAACATTCAGCACCAATGGTTGGAACATGTTGGAACCATTTTTCTACAACTTGGATGCGCACCAAGTACAAAGTGATGACCCCTAATTGTAAACTGTAATTTATAGACAGAAATCTGTCTGATATGTAATAATATATATATACATATGATGTAGTTATCTATCAAAAACCTGAGTTAGCCTACTTATAAACAACCTTCCCTAGGCCCGACAATGTTAGCCCCTGGAAATGCCAGAGGTCTTGCGGAAGGTCTCCAGCCGCGTGGACACGGAGGACAGTGACGAGATGCTGCTGAAGGCTGTGTCTTGGCCCAACGCGACCATCGACATGGTTCGTTACCTTCTGGTAAACTAATACGGCTATGATAAATCACCCTTCTTCAAAGGTCAATTCACTGGCCAGTTTCCATAGCTATGTTAGTTTACAAGAGGGTAGTGATAGTTGACCATCACACTGTAAAATGATGAGTCTTTTCCCACATCAACTATCATTACATATACTATAAAATGGTCGTGAGATGTTGTTAGGATAATCATCGTTGATGTTGGTACACAACTAATCATTTTCATGGGGATATATTAGGTTAATAACTGTATAACCAGCACATGTAAACTTATTAAATGGAACTGCCCCAAAGGCCATCTAAAACCATCGTGTGTCAGTTTGGTGTTGGTGATTATCATCATGCAATCTTAAACAACCTTAAACTTGGGAGATTGCCCATCAATGTGGAGCTAAGCCAGTAAAAACATGGATAGAATTGGGAATGATCCTGCCAAAAATAGGGATCTTCTGGTGCAAATCCTGAGTTTTGATGATTCAAACCCCGATGTTTGCTGGTCAAACTCAAACAAATAGCTGTGGGTTGCACCAATGGATATATATATATATATATACATAGAGAGAGATAAAATCGCATTGAGCGAAAGAGTGAACCCATATACACATGCTACATTTATACGTATAGTTTGTTCATTGTGGCCAATAAAAATATATAGAGCAAACCTCATGACTGAGGGACGGTCTGAGACGTGAAATCAAAACCGGCGGTGTTTTGCTGGACGTTCATGTTGATGGCCCCGTACATGTCATAGCACTGACCATATGCCCACTAAACCTCTACCATGAACATTGCAATCACATGCATAATCCCATGTACAATTCTATTAGTTCCTATTAGATCCTGTATGTCAACCAGGCTAAATGTAACTACAATCGAACAATCCTGAAATTATCATTGTATGGTGAGATTATATATATATACATGTATGATTCCACATAATTTTAGATAATATTTTCGATATAAATAGCAGCTAACAGAGCACCACGTTGAACAATCGCTTCAACCACGAGAACCTTCCGATATTATACGAGGTGGTGCCCCCAGCTGCAAGTTGGTTTATAGCCCGCATTAACTATATATATATAACTATATCTATACATCTACCATAAACGAAAGTTTCATGATAGTTATTGAAATTTCAAACCAACTTAGCTATCTACCCAAGGGCCTACGGGGCACCACCACCTTTCACTTTCCTTGACCCCAGGCCCACCGCGCAGCCGACGAAAGCTTTGAGCGGCGCCAGTCCGCCGGGGTGAACCCGGCACATCGCAGCGTGGTGTTGGCGATGCAACCGGGGAGCCATGGGACGCATTTGGATCTGAAACTCTGACCATAACCAGTTATGGCCATCCAATTTTTGTTGAGTTTGGCCCAGTCGCCCAAAGTTGCCTTGTTGGCTTTATCCAGAAGTAATTCGGTTGTCAGTGTCGACAGGGTTCACCCTATGTTTGCGTAAACATGTTTTAACATGTTTTAACCATGGTCGGCTCACTCCTCAATCCCTTGAGTCCCGGGATCTGGATTGGCCTTCGTATGCTTGGTTCGTGGTATGAAGAAACATGTTCTATCCCACTCAGATTCCCTGTTTTGGAAATCTAATGTTAGCCATGTGAGAACGGCTGGATTTTACTACACAGACTACACATCTCCAACAGCAAAAGACCCGAAGTGTGGAACGATGGCAAATGAAGAGGCCATCCAAACCTCCTGGTTCAAAGTAATGACTGGAATGGTCACCCATGTTTGTTGGTGGAAACATGTCGGGGTTATCACACCCCATGGGCCCCATACAACAAGTTTCCTGATTACATCTCAACTTTTCTGGAATTTGAATGTCAATTTGTCCCACAAAAACACAACATATTTCCAGTTGAATCCCCACATTTGTCCTGGTAAACACCCTTTTGTTTTTGGTTAAACCCCAATCTTTTGCTGGGTCGAATCCATTTGGCAGAACCATCAACGGATCTCAAATAGCGGTTTTCTTGTTTTAGCATGCACTTTTCTTTGTGGTGGGTCTTTCTCTGATACTTCCAAGTCGCTCGTCTTATCAGGGAAGTCTATGACCAACCATGAGACTTTTGGAGGTACCCAGATAATAATATGGGTATGTAATTGTATATGTATATATATATTATATACATATATATATATATATTTGGATATTATATTTGATATTATTTGGTTATACCATTTTTTTTCCACATATGTTCACAGATGTTTTGCCAATGTTCCCCAACCCTCTCGGCCGAGGATTGCTTTGGCGTCGCTGGCGGCTGCCGCCGTGGCCGAGGCGCGGCTGACGCACCGCCACTGCGAGGCCCTGGCCACGGCGGCGGCGGCGGCGCTGCTGGCGCGGCAGCTGCTGAGTGGCGAAGGCATCTGCGCAGCGTGCCGGGGAGCCTTGGAACGCTGGTACTGTGTTGAGTGAAGGGGTTGAGTAAAGTTGATAAAAACTGGGAAGTGACTCCCAACTAAGAAACTCTTGACAATTTGGGATTTAAGAAAGTTTTGAGGTTTTAAGAGCAAGAATGTGAAGAACTATCCTGGTAAAACTTGACGCATGGGCGGGATTTTCTGTTGAAATTGGTCCTTCCACGTCCTTCCTGAAGAGGTACTTTGTGAACGGATGGTAGTTAAAGTTGACGTAGCATAAACATGCATAAAATCCATTGCTGTAAGACTAATAATGACATTTGAAGAGTATTGATTCCTTGTCAACCAAATCCAGGTTTGTCATTGGGGAATCCTATCATCCCTCTGGAATGAACCGACAGGATGCGGCAGGTTTCCCTGGCATGAAGTCAGGTAGCCCCATGGGTTTGGCAGGGGATCAGAGCATAAATTGCCAGATACAGACGAGACATGGTCGGTACTCCTTATGCATCGCAATTGTGTGTATATATCTACACATATTATGGTCTGCAATCAATATTTGATGGCGATGTTCCATATACATACATACATACATACATACCTACCTACCTACATACATACATACATACGTACATACATACATACATACATATATATATTCATATACATACATACATATATATACATATATATATACATACATATATATATACATACATACATATATATATACATACATATACATATACATATACATATACATATACATACACATACACATATACATACATATAC
>Ga0126342_10013451_pt1 | contig 14499 bp, 6 predicted proteins | sample Cyp1metagenome_FD_92528 | JGI IMG/M metagenome (GOLD analysis project Ga0126342, IMG submission 92528) | Coral microbial communities from Lord Howe Island, Old Settlement Bay, Australia - Cyphastrea 1 metagenome | ecosystem: Host-associated > Invertebrates > Cnidaria > Coral ... | reverse complement strand
TTTATCAATATGTGTATATATATATATATTCATCTGTAAGTACATTTTAGTACTTGTCTGTATATTGTGTATGATTGTTGAATGATTTATACCTAAACACACTTATAATATATATATATATATATATATTATACATTCAGGTGTGTATGTAATGTACATGTAGTACACATAGTACACATAAGAGTATGACTATGGTTTTAACGATATAAATATGCTTATCAACACAGCTATCTATATAATCATATTATGTATGATTACAAAATAAATACCATTAACAAAATATATAATATATATAACATAGAGAGTATAATATAATATAATATAACATAATGATAAATATACAATATAATGTATAGTTTAAAATACTATAATATAATATACTATAATATAGTACAATATAGTAAAACAATATATATAATATAATATCCTACTATAATATAAGATAAAATAATACTTTGTATATTATGATGTATAAATAATTTATTATATATAGAATATTAAATAGGTAATAAAACATAGTATTATCTTATAATATAATATAATATTATATTGTATAATATATGTATTATAATGTATAACATGTATATATACATATACAATTGTATAGTATTAGATATTATGTAGTTATATATATATGTGATATATATATATATAGTCAAAAATCATATCTGTATACATTGACCCAACATATCAACAAAGCCAACAGGATATCAAATAAATCATGACACTTCACTAGATTACATTACACCATCAAGGTGATATCTTGTGGCGCCCGAAAAGGTCGTGTCCAAGCTTGGAGACCCAGCAAGAAATAGGTCCTGATATCGAAGGATATACCATCATCATTTTCAACCTACCATTGGTTGGTAATTTATGGTTCATATATGGTTATTATATGGTTAATGAGTCACGGTATTTTGTGGCACATTCACTTCGGATCCAGATCCGCATAACTGGTTGGTGGTATACCTACCCCAAGAAAATGCCGGTTGGTGGTTTATATACTGTTAATAATGTGTAATCTATGGTTATTATATGGTTATTATATGGTTCTGATGATGGTCAATGATGGTTAATAATAATCTGGTTGGTGACATACCAAGCCCCCTGAACAATATGAGCTCGTCAGTTGGGATGATGACATTACCAATCTATGGAAAAATAATCCAAATATTCCAAACCACCAACCAGCAATAGATCTCTCAATATTGAATAATATTGAGACATTTGTCAACTTCTTTGATCTATCCAGGGATCCATTTCTTGTTTTGACATCCCCATTGACGACCTCTGCTGTCTGAAATAGAAGCACAAATCGCCCATACTGGAGTTGCTAACTTGCAATGTCTTTGCAAAAAATCCTCACCTCCAAGTGTTGTGAATTGTCCCATAGTACTGGTAGTTTACAATCATGCCCTAGTTAGAACACATTAAATACATCTTAAATCTGCATGCTTGTTGGGATATGATGCTGGGTTTTAAGATATTCAACCACAAAGTGTTGTGCATAAGAAGTTCCGCTCACATTGGAAACCCAATTGGGACTTAGTATGATGCTGCTATGTTGTCAAGCTTTTCGCTCGTTTTTATTTGTCTGCCTGCAAGGCAAACCATATTCAACCACATTTGGGACAGCAGCAGGCATCAACTCCCTTCGCGCCGACCAGGAAAAGCAGGTCAGCAGCACTGGGAGCACGCTAGACCTCACATTGGCACTCCAAAACATATCAGACTGGTGGTATAGTTTTTGTTAACAGCTATTCCTTCTTAAAAGACGAAACATAACGGTTTAAGAAAACAAGTCAACATGATTTTCTTAAATGTAACTATAGGTGAGCCGAAGGCAGGAACCATGCTTTGTTGAAGCAACGATGGAGGATTCAGCTTTCACCCGGGACAGGATGCAAATCGCCAGGGAACAGTCGTTGGAGGCTCGACTTCGAATTCGTTGCATCCATGCCACCACCTGGGTTAGATCGATGCGGATCAGGCTGCAGGGGTCTTCCATGACGCAAAAATGGAGGTTTCAATGTGGGAACAATGGGGATCTAATGATGGATATAGATGGATATAGTGCTATCTACACTACTTGCGGGTTCAGTTTGGGTGTTTTTTCATGGCTACAACCATAGTGATTTCATCCTACGTTGGGAATATTAGCCCTATCATACTGTATATCCAACATACCAACCGTTTTCCAAGTGGAACTGCAGCCCCAACTCAAATCGGTTGGCCAATCTTAGATACCCCGCCAAAAATTAAATTCTTAGCCGGTTATTAGAGAATCCCGTCGATACCAAAAGACTAAAGGATTAAACTATCCATCCAAGATTGCCCTAGTAGTGAAAACATTCAGAATTTTCGATGTAACCCTGCAGGTTGATACAGTCGACGTCAACATGGCATGGAAATTCTGTTTTTGACCTGTTTCTCTTACACCAAAGGGAGCTCAAGCGATAGATCACGTCATGATTAAAACCACTATACAGTGTGTATTTGCTTGCTAGCGACATAAAAAAATGACTGCTGAACCACCAGCTATTATCCTATGTGAACATATCCCTGTTTCATCACTTTTCATGGACGTCCATGGACCGACTTTGGCACCCATCTATTCACATGGTGAAAGCCCCCGAATGGGTCATCACTGCACGGATATTTCCCTAAAGGCTCAACAAAAATCACAAAAAAAACACAAATTTGATGAAAACAAAAAACTGCTGAAACCCTGAACATCTATAAATAAACATTTATAAACATTTATAAACAATTATAAACATCTAGCATTTAGATACATTGAGCATCTCTCTTTGTGTCTTCCCTTTACCGGTCAAGCCACCGCCCTGCGGGCCCGGTGTCCCCACTACGAATGGCGAAGACGTGCACGGTGCCTTTATCGGAGGATGCCACCAGGTACTCACCTCCCAGGCAGAGGATTTTTGTCATAACCTCCCCCCGTACGAAAAACTTACCCCAAATACTAGGAACTATAGGGTCAATATATGCTTAGGTTATCATATGGTTATTGCATGGTTATTATGGTTATTATATGGTTATTATATGCTTATATAATGATGGTTAATCATCATCTGGTTGGTGGTTTCAACCTACCATTGGTTGGTAATATATCGTTATTATATGGTTAATATATGGTTATGATGATGGTTAATGCTGGTTAATAATAATCTGGTTGGTGGTTGACCTATCCCTCTGAAAAATATGAAAGTCAGAGTCAATGGGAAGGATTATCCCATGTATTATGGAAAAAAAACATGTTCCAAACCACCAACCAGCTAGGAACTATAGGGTCCCATTAAAACAAATGATAAATTGGAAGTTGGTCAGTTCAAGATCTTTAAATGATCCCCTAAACCAATTTAAGGCCAAGGTCCAATTTGAGGGTTTCACCCCGTAATAATCAAAACTGGTCAGCCCCGGGGTGTTTTTTTACTAGGGTCCGTCCTTGAAATGGAAAAACACATTTTGAATTGTGGTTTTGAATTTAAGATTAGGGGGACAGCTTCTCCCCCCAATACGAAATAAAACCTAATCACATCCTACAACTACTCAGGTGTTTATTATTAGGGGGGCCGCGATTGAGTATTAGGTAGAGAGGATGAACTGGAACTGCACCCACAGTTTATATTGGTTAAGCCCCAAGTCTTGGGTGAAATCCCGATGTGTCATGATTAAACCCCCAATGTTTCATGCATAAATCCAATAATTTGCTCATGTTTCACGAATAGATCTGGGTAAATTATCATAATTCACCAACCTGAATCTTAAGGCCATGAATGGGGATGATTCCCCGCAATCCAAACCATGATTCCAGTTTCCTAGATATAATTCTGGGTAAATTATAATATTTCACTAACCTGAATTAAAGCTATCTTGGGGATCATTTCCTTAATTAACCATGATTCCAGTGAGGGAGAACAGTGAGGTCGTTATAATTTACCCAGATAGATTGAAAAGACCACCAGCTTTCCTCATCCCATCGGACCTGTGGGACTAAAGGCCAAGCTGTGGATCTTGGCGCGGTGGATGATGAGACCCATGAAAATTATGAAAATTGGGGCGTGTAGAACTGTGGAAGCAACAAGAATAACCTTTTTTTTTTGTTTTTGATGGTTTCTGGCCGACAAAATTTAGAGATGTTGATGAACAACAATGAGGATCTAAGCGCAATTGGAGACTGAACGGTCAAAATTTAGGTATTCAACCAATGAATGAAACGAATGAGTGAAAACTGTTTAGTCTTGTTGGCATTATGTCAGCCAGAAATTTTGGGATATCAACCGATGGATTTAGTCAACAGAAACGGCAATCCCCCAAAAAATATACCCTCTGGTAATTTAACGTAGCTATTGAAAATGGCCATTAATAGTGGATTTTCCCATTAAAAATGGTGATTTTCCATAGCTACGTTAGTTTACCAGAGGGTACCCAATCATGATACCAGCCAATTACACAATAGAGTCTCCAAAATATAGGCGCCTATATATATATATATATAATTCTGAGGGAAATAGCCCATGATGGGGGATCCACAAGAACAAGCCATCCCCAATAGTAGTGGCTTACCCACTAACCACTACAAGGATCAATAGCTCCACCTATGGCCCATATCCAAAAAAATACCATGAATTTATCATGCATTGTTTTTGAAGTAGCCCATTGGCTACACCATATTGTTGGGAAAAAACATCATAAGAATGCAATGAAAATCTGAGGCCCCCCCCAAAGATGTTCCTCCCCACTACTTGGTGGCTGGGTTCTCATGAAAATAGCCGAATATCTGGCTGAACCCCAATGGTTCCAAGCTCAGAAATAGGCCCAAGTTGACTTAACTCACTCATCATATGTGGCTATGATTTATACATGGTTGCTGGTTAAGCCAAATCACCAATTGAGGGAACTTTTGTCGATCCTACGGAACTACGCCACGTAAAATCCATCTCACCTGGCTGGTTGTTCCCACCCTGCATCAAAAAACACCTCGGTTCAGAGGATCATCATCCCATTTCAAGGAATGAACATGAAACAACATAATAACCATCATTCCTTTGAATTATTAACCATATAATAACCATATAATAACCATATAATAACCATATATTAACCATATATTACCAACCAATGGTCCTTTGAGATCCTTCGAATCACATGCATTTAAGGGATCCATTCTAACTCTATTTGAGGTTCGTTTGTCAAAAACATGATGGCACCCCAAGAAGTCCAGTGATTCATCCAACAATATTGTCAAAGGATCTGGTTGGTGGTTGACCTACAGTACCCCTCTGAAAAATTTGAGTTCGTCAGTTGGGTTGATGACATTCCCATATACCCTGGAAAAATAATCCAAATGTTCCAAACCACCGTTGTAACTATGTTGAAACATATGAAAGTCAATGGGAAGGATTATTCCATATATTATGGAAACATAAGAAGCGTTTGAAACCACCAGCCAGTTATGATGTTCACCAAAATTACCATAACTCATTTCTATGATGTTACCATGGATCTCATAAGATTTATGATTCACTTCTGGATGTTTTGTCTCCCCAGACAGACTGCAGCACCTCCGCCCGGTCTGCACCACGCCGGAGTTCCTGGGTGTTTGGAGATTACATGGAGACTACATGATTTGGTGATTACATGGAGATTATATGATATTATATGGTGATTCTACGACGATTACTGTATATAAGATTATATAATGATTATATATAATATCATATAGTTAGGTATACTATATGTCCAGTTACTGTAAGCCATGTTAACCCGACTTCAACTGATGCAACAAACTTGAAAAGTGGGAGTACGCTCCGAACAACTGACTACCGTCAAGAAGAAACCTGGCTGTGAGTCCATTCTATCTAAGCCCGACATTGGCTGGTCGGTGGTTTCAACCAACCATTGTGGTTAATATACTGTTAATAATGGTTAATATATGGTTAATATTATATGGTTAATTATATGGTTAATGGAAACAATGCTATATGATCCAAAATGGACTCTAGACTGTGATCTATGGGGGCATATATCCTAAGAGTCCCTTCTTCTGGAATGAAATATTGAAACCATGTGATTAAATTAAATCGTACTGAATTATATGTTACAGGATAACAAAAAACATTGTGACCTCTGAGCAGAAAAAAACAAAAACAAAAACATGTAGAGATCACGCAGGGATAAAGTGAGAGAGAAGCCAGCCACAAGATGTTGGACAACTCTGAATTTCAAAGCCTGTGGCGTCAACACGGTGTCCTAGAGATTGTCCATAGCTGAACCATCGGGATCCAACATCTGTCTCTTAGTGTCTGAAAACATTGAAAGCATTGCCTGCATCACTAAGCATATACACATACCTCATGACCTCATGGAAAAACCAATCACATTGAAAACTCCAAAGAAACAAACTGCGAGTCCAAACTGCTAAGTTGTGGTTCCGCCATGTTCCCGTCATCCCCACACAACAAAATTAAAGCCACCAACAAAGATTCAAGCTGGTTGGAGCGTGCAATATCTTACAACCAGAGTCAAACACACGACCCCAGCAACAGGTTTCAAGGGATTGGTTTGAAGACAGGAAACCATCGTTTTTTCCTCCAAATAAAGGGTTTTCTCTAGTTTTTCCCTTATATCAATCCAACGAATGCCTAAAACTAGAACAATTTTGAGGTATCCTTGGTCCATCCTCAGGACACCCTGGTATTTGGCTTTAAATATCCCATGAATCTACGGTTGAAACCCTGATTTTTTCTCCCAAGTACAGGGTTTCCCCTAGCCGGGCCAGGGTTCTCCCATCGCATCTGAGTCCCCCGAACCTTCTTAGGCTTCCCATTGCCTTGAATCTCCTGAGGGTCTCTGCTACTGCAGTCCAGGCAGTTCTGTAAATGGTTCTGTAAGTATCATCTACATTAGTTGAAGACAACCCAAATGTTATAATATGTACAATTATATATATATATATATATATGTATACATGTAACATATCAAATCTGATATCATATTGTTTGATATTTATATGTGGTATATACCATTATATACCTATACATATGTGGCGAACATTATCACTGGGAATATTACATGAATTTCATGGCGTTCAACGTAATACGTGCCTTGATCTGCTCTTTTCACCGACGTAAACTTGCTGCCCGGGATGCATAAGTTGAAGGACATTTGCGCTGGTTTGAACCGCGTTGGGAATATATGGGTGTGTCTGAAAATGGGGCATTCAACTTAATCTGGTTGGTGGTATACCTACCCCTCTGAAAAATATGAGTCAGTTGGGATGATGACATTCCCAATATGATGGGAAAATATCCAAATGTTCCAAACCACCAGCAATAAAATCGGCGTTTCATGGGGAACATTGTGCTTAACCAGTGAGTTTTAGTCTATCATATTTTCAAACGAAGCGATATGTAAGACAGGTCACCGTGCTCCTTCGTGCTCTTTTCTTCAAAGCGGGGGGAGGGTTCATTAGGAGAAGTGATGCCATGATAAAATGGCCAATCTTATATATAGATACTAGATACCCTGTTTTCTTCTGCCACCCTTTAGAACAAGAAATAAAAGTACTAAACTACCCAGCCAGCTGGTTTCCCTTGTATCATCTTATATTTACTTCCTGCCCGATTCATGCCCCACATGAATTGCTGGTTCAATCACCCATTTCTCAGTGCTTACACCAATTTGTGATGGTAACATCCCGTATTTTGTTGGTGATCTCACAACGAAGTCACAATGATCTCCATGTTTTCACGATTCATCTCCGGTAGACGTTTAGACTGAAAGTAGATCACGTTCCTTTTTTTCGGGGGGTGTTAAAAAACACCCCCATAGAACGGGTCACGGCTCTTCACCAAGCGTCGTAGACTCGAACGATGGTACCCTTCTCCGAAGCCGTGGCGATCATCGAGCCTTGGGGTAGAGGTACCCGGGTACCCCCATGGATTGGAAACCTCTACAAATGGTGACTTGGAGGTGGTTTATGGCAGTTTTGCCACATCTGGTTTTGCCACATCTGGTTGCATATTTTTGTTGTACAAAAAAATTGCTGCATATTACTTCACATTATTTGAGATATGATCATAATCATCCTGGAGTAGATAGACTATGACATGTTCACACGCACAAAAAAACATGGAAACGGGAAACATATTGAAACATCCATATTCTATCTCTTCCAGGATGATACTATATACATGCTATATATATTTTTCCATGTTTCATATGATGCCCATGTTTTCGCAAAAACTAGAAGGCGATTTGGTACCATACTGCTTTCACGATCTGATGGTTGGTTTCCTTTCGATTCAGCAACCAACCAGCGGGAAAGCGACACCTATCAGTGGCGCTTTTAAGAGGGATGAACATATCATGATATTCTCCGCTTCTAGGTTCACATGTCCTATTCATCTTTTGTTTGTATCCTCTTTCTTTAATGTCTCGCCATGTGATAACCCTTGATGACATTTGATGACGTGTTTCGTTTTTGCAAAGGCAAATCAGTCCTCCAATCAACAAGTCACCAGGGTCTGCGGTCTGCACTTGTCAAAAGAAGGACATACAACCAATCACCAATCGATATGGAGGTTTCCATAAATGGGGGATCCCCAAAATAGTTGGTTTATCTATTCAAATGGATGATCTAGTATCCCCCTATTTCAGGACAACTCCATATTTTTAACATTTTTTTTTTTTTTCCGGCAGGTCATCCTGAATGGTCATCATAGACTTTGTTTCTTGTGAGACAATATCTTTGTTCCATGATCAACATGGTTCATCCCAGTTAGTAAGTCGGTTATAATCCTAGTTACAAGTGGAGTAACCCTATTTAGCCCATTTATAACCAGGGTTATAACCTACTTAGTAAGTGGGATGAACCACCAAGCATGATCAACATGTTGCTGAGGACGACCTCAAGAATCAACACATGGCAGGCTCTGCTGAAGGGAACCAGCGGCATCGTCCAGATGTCCATGGCAGGGATTGTACCCGCTGATGATTCGTGTCACGTTTTTGATTGATCAATATCGTTCATGCGTCAATTATAACATTAGTTAAATAATTTAAATATACAAGCTGGGAAGTTGATTAATGGAAAAACAAAACACAAACAATGACATCAATAATCAATAATGATATCAAACCATGTACCAACATTACAATATCAGTCGGGAAACCTATGAAGAATTACAGTACGACTATTCATCACACAGCTAGAAAAATCGTCCCGGTACATCGGCTAAACTGTTTGATTGCAGGTTGAAATCATGCATGGTCACCAAACTAATTTGCTTGCTTTTCCTAGGCCTTCAAGCCATATGTATAATGTATGGGTAGAAAGATCAATTCACAGTGATTAGATTGGATTAATGATTAAACTAGACTAGTTTTAAATAGGACAGACTAGAATAGATTAGAACAGAACAGATTAGATAGATGAGACAAGACTAGATCAGAATAGAAGAGATATAAAGCAAAGCTGAGATTGGCAAGATAAACAAGATTCAAAAGACATATAATATAGAAAATATATGTAAGGTAGATGAGATTGATGGGATAAATGAGATAGATAAGATAGATCATTATATGGTAGATAAAATAGATTAGATAGATGAGATAAAACAATACAATATAGATACTGCAGATCATCTAGATCAGGAATAAAAGATAGATGAGATAGCTAATATAGATAAAACATATAATATACATATTGACATAAGCCATGTAAATGAGATAGAAATGGTAGATAAGATAGAACTAGTATCAAATATAAAAGGTAATCAAGAAAGATGAACTATGTAAGATATAAAAGGTAGATAAAACATATAAGAGGGAAATATAGATACGTATGATAAGATTGATAAGACCACTGAGACGGGTAAAAATCATACGATAGATACCATATATAAGATAGATAAATTGGCAATAGATAGACAAATAGACAGATAGACAAATAGACAGGCAAACAGGCAGACAGATGTCTCTTCAAGTCAAGCTCAAATAGAAAGAATGCACGAGCAAAAGTAGGCCACTGGAGAGCGTTCACAGATTTCTCAGGTCCGACTCAATTCCAAAGTCAGCTTCGCCTTCAGCGGTTTTTGATCAGAGGCCTCCTCAGAGCGTGAATACTCCTGGAACTCCTCATTGGAAGAGGCAGCAAGGACGTAGCGCCACAGCTCGAGGAACATAGTACAGCTGATTCACAATGCCAACACCAGCGGCATCGGCATTCAAATCGAGCAACTGGCGACATTGATCAATAGATAGAGAGAGATAGATAGTTGGTTGGTAGATAGATAGAATAGATTAGATTAGGTTAGATTAGATTAGATAAGATCAGATCAGATTAGATTTAGATTAGATTACATTAGATAGATTGAGAGATAGAGAGATAGAGAGGTAGAGAGATAAAGAGATAGAGAGATAGAGAGATAGATTAGATTAGATTAGATTTGATTAGATTTGATTAGATTAGATAAAATAGATATACAGATTTAGATAGATTTAGACAGATTTAGATAGATAGATAGATAGATCGATCGATCGATCGATCGATAGATCGGTAGATAGATAGATAGATAGATAGATAAATAGATAGATAGATAGATAGATAGATTAGATAGATAGATAGACAGATTTATTTAGAAAGATAGATAGATTTATTTGGATAGATAGATAGATAGGATAGGATCGGATAGGATTGGATTAGATTAAGATTAGATTAGATTGATTGATTGATTGATTGATAGGTAGGTAGATAGATGACAGACCAAAAAACAAACATTTGGAAAACATATGAAATAATGATAGATAGACAGGTATCAGATAGACTGTTGTTAAACCTGAGTACTAGTACCTACTAGTACTAAAAGATACGAACAGATGCAATAAGTAACCAAACCCTGTGCTTCCCAGCGCTTCCAAGTTCCTGAAATGCCGACCTGCATATGTTGAGAAAGGGCAATATCCCATGTTTGATCGTTAGAACTCCATGGTTGCTGCTCAAAACCCCAATGTTTAATGCTTGATTTATATCCCCGATGCTGGTTGGTTTCGTTGTATAACATTAATATATGTGTGTGTATGTAATTATATACAATGTGAGGCCCCCAAGATAGCTAACTTGGTGAAAATAACTCCAATAACTATGGCATAACTATGGTTTATGGTACTTATAACTATAGTTACTGGGGTTTAAACACCAACAAACATCACTGGGGGCCCTCACATTGTATATATGTATATATGTGTGTATACACCGATGTTCACTGGTTAACTCCACTGTTTTTTCCTGGGGCCCCTGCAGTTCGAGTCCAGCGCCATGGCAGCCACGGGTGAATCCTGCTCAACCGCTCTTCCCTTCCGGGAAAAAAACACCTTAAACAAAGCAAGGTAAATCAGTGGGGGCTAAAAACCATTCAGAATGGGGATTTAAACTATTGGTTGGTAATATACTGTTAATATATGGTTAATATGAATGGTTATGATGATGGTGTTCATGATGGTTAATAAATATCTGGTTGGTGGTATACCTACCCCATCTAAAAAATATTAGCCAGTTGGGAGTTGGGATGATGACATTCCCAAGATATGGAAAAATAAAAGCCATGTTTGAAACCACCAGCCAGATAATATAGTGGGATACATATAGCCAACATGATTCTTTTTTTTGATTTTTGGGTTGAGGTGTGGGATCAACTTTGGAAATTCAGAAGCGGATCAAAAAATAAATTCAAGACCAATCACACTGAAGATCTGATACCCTCTGGTAATTTAACATAGCTATTGAAAATGACCATTTATAGTTGATTTACCAATTAAAAATGGTGATTTTCCATAGCTATGTTAGTTTACCAGAGGGTAATAAGCGTAACAGAGATAAACGGATCGATCCAATTTTCAGACAAACGCTTAAAGTTTTACAGTAGTTGTTATTCATGTTCGATGTTCACCAAGGACTGAAGAGAATCCCCAACATGCATCCAATGTGGACCTCCTCATGTGTTTGTTTTTGCCAGCACGAATTATTGGCAGAACTGTTTGATGTTCATCTTTTCTTGGGTGAATAGGGGTTCAACATGGTTCAACGAACATTACCTAACAATCATTACTCAAACTCATCTGGTTGGTGGTTTCAACCATCTTGAAAAATATGAAAGTCAATGGGAAGGATTATCCCATATATGAAATGGAAAATATTAGCCATGATTGAAACCACCAACCAGTCATGACTATGCTGATGCGGTCAAAAAGTTGCGGCACCCAAGTGTTGCTGATACCCGACCTTTCGACCCACGGAGCCATGTGGCCCAGCTTCACGCTCCAGAATCCCCAGTGCTTGAAGTAATCCCTTCCCCTGTCCTAGAACATGGAAATCGAGTCAGTAGCCAAGATAAAAAACAACTTTTTTTTGGGCATTTTTGGATTTTCTAAAAATCCCAAATGGAAAACATATCATCCCAAATTATCATCCCAACACTCAACTCATATCTTTGGAGATCAGCTCAACTCATGGGATACCCCCCACGGCCCCACGGATGTCGTGCGCGCTGATGATCTGGGAGCCTTCTTTCTCCACCGAGGCCTAACAGACGCTCCGAAGGAACAGAGTCCGAGCCGGTGCTTCATCCGAAACACCCCAGGGGATTAAGGGGATGAACTGTACCTATCTGCCCTATGGATCCAAGTACCTTCTTAGGAAGTGTTTGGGGTATAATTTATTTACTATAATTTGGAGGGTTAAGTACCTTCTCAGACATTGTTTGGATCCATAGGGCTGGTTGGTGGTTTCAACCTACCCCTCTGAAAAATGATGGAGTTCGTCAGTTGGGATGATGACATTCCCAATATAATGGGAAAAATAATCCAAATGTTCCAAACCACCGAGCAGATACTTATCCTACTTATAACTGGGGTGAACCAAAAATACCTTGGTTGAACTAAGCCACATGTTTTTAGTGGGATGAACCACCAAGTAGCCTTTATGGAGGATATAACCATACTTAGTAGAAGTGGATGTTGAACGGGTTTATAAACCAACTGAGAACTGTGGGGGTGTTTTTGAACACCAAATGTTCCCAACCGAGCACTTTGAATGATGTTGTTCTACTCCGTAATATTTGTCTTCCAGGTAGCGTACCAAAAGTTGTGGATCATTGTGGTATGTTTACCAATGTGCATTGCCATTTTATGTAGGATCACCGCCGATATCATCGTCACATGGCCTGTTGGGTGGATCACCTAAGGCATACGCCTCTGCTAATCTAACCTGGCCTAATCTGGCAAGAGACAATGGACAATACACCAAAAACTATATACATATTCTTCAATAGATGTTTTTACCCTCAGAAATCGCCATTCTCAGCCAGTTCATGTTCTGGCTGAACTGGAATAATTCCTCCAATATTTGTTACCCTTTACTCATGGTACCAATGGATAGAAACATGGCAATTGCTAAGATTACTGGCGTGTACCAACCAAAGGTACCAATCAAGGTAAACAAAAAGTATATATGTTTTTGTACCAGCCACAAAATGGTAAAACATGATTACAAGACAACAATCTCTGCATACAACCTGCGCAATATCCGCATGTTTATTGTTGAGAAAATGTTGGGCAATTGGCAATAGGCGTGAAATTTTCCATCATAAATTTGGCTTTACTGAATTAGAGTATAATAATCTTCGCAATTCAAGCTGCAATTTTGAGAGTGTACATGTCATTTTCAGACACACCCAAAAACAATATTGTTGGTGATTGGGGATACCCAATCTTTCCTGGAAATGTTATGGCTGTCTTAAAGGGCCAGATATGAACAAAAAAAACGATGGAATGTTGGTATGACAAATCTCATTCTATCCTATGCTTTTACATAAAACATGAAATATTATATTCGATAAAACATTCCAATTATATTCTATCCCAATCTAGGTTGGTCTCTCCATCTTGGTGGGCCATGCTATACCTATCCCCAGTTAGTTAACATGTTTATCCATCATATCCCCACAGCAACATGGATACACTCACCATTTTTAGGAATGGTAAATTTATACAATGCCAAAGTGTCAATTAGCCAATGGTAACATGACATTAGTGGATTTAGCCATGAAGAATTGTGCTTTTCGATAGTTATGTAAACGTTTACCAAAGGATATAACCATATAATACCAAAAAATCCCATATAACCCCAAATAATCCAATAATAATCCATATAATCCATTACAATCCCATACAATCCCATAAAAATCCCCATTGAACCCTCCCTGAGGAACGTTCACCAAATTCTGGACGTATAATTACCCATCATGAGGTGCCTTGTGTGCAACGATCAACGATGGATCAAACAGCGTATAACCATTAAAAAAACATAGGCCATTACTATGTATAATAACCATGACCTATATTAACCATTCAAACATATAGTAAACTAGTAATTACTGAATGGTTATTGAAGGGTTACTATTGATATATATATATATATAT
>Ga0126342_10013450_pt1 | contig 14499 bp, 11 predicted proteins | sample Cyp1metagenome_FD_92528 | JGI IMG/M metagenome (GOLD analysis project Ga0126342, IMG submission 92528) | Coral microbial communities from Lord Howe Island, Old Settlement Bay, Australia - Cyphastrea 1 metagenome | ecosystem: Host-associated > Invertebrates > Cnidaria > Coral ... | reverse complement strand
GGGCCTGGAAGTTTCCGAATCCGACGCCAAAGTTTCCGAATCCGGGGGGGAGGGAGTTTCCGAATCCGAGGGCCTGGGAGTTTCCGAATCCGACGCTGAAGTTTCCGAATCCGACGTTGGCCAGTATTCATGTGTTTATAAACCAACTTACAACTGGGGGGCCTCACCTTGTACCCACTAAGCCATCATGTTTTAGTATGTTTTCCCATGAAAAATGGGTGGATCTTTCCATAATTATTTTGGATAGTTTACCAGAGGGTATAGTTTTTTTTTTGATCAACCATGTTTTTTGAGTGGGGGAGTCCATTGACCGATGAGTATGTTATAGTATGTTCATAATTGCAGGATGACTAACATTACTGATCATTGCTGAAGCTCACTGAATCCCAGTTCTTCAAACCATTTTGATCCATTTCGAACCATGTTTGATCTATTTGAGGGGTAGTTAGTCTAGTAGTACAGATGCGTTTTGAATTCTCCAGGCCAGACGTAAAGAGACAAACAAGTGGTGCAGATAGTACTCGTAGAAAGCAGGATGACAAATTAAATCACAGGTTTTTCCTCACGTTTGGAACAGGTTCTGATGTTTCCTTTCATTCGTTTGGCCTCGTCCACGCCCGCCCAGGTCTGTTTGAATCCTTAGTGTTTGTGTGGCTGAAGTGTTGCAACCAAGTCGGTTGCAGGTTTGATGTTGTACACAGGGGAAGTTGCAAAGGTCCTAAGGCCTAAGGTAGTTTTAAGTTTGCAACATCTTTGGGTAGTTGTCTTTTTTACGAACTCCCACCAACCATGAGTTCGAGTGGCAGTCCCCGGAAGGTTTCAAAGCAAGATAAACCGATAGATCATCACAACATTCAACAACTATGTATCACCTATGCCTATGCGGGATATTAATGTGCCATGATGAAAAAAGCAAGCTTTACGCCACGGTGAAGTCACTAGGGTAAATTTGCCCCCTTCTTGTCAGACAGTCATCAATCCATGTTCGTATGATTTCTGGTTGGTTTCACAAAGTTTTTTTTTTGTCAACCCTAGAACTGGTGGGGGTATAATACACAAGACTTACACAAGCATATATTTAGAGTGGTTCCCAGGAAAAAAATGCAGCCCCACCAGGAAGAGCCGACCAAACCGGCTGACAAGGACCGAATTTTGCGCTCCGGAAGATTTTGGACTTGTTGGATCCAACGATTGGGAAGTGAAAAAGGAAAAACCATGGGAATAGGTGTATCATATATATATACATACATATTATATAGGAACACTATAAACAGAGTTTTTTCTATTATGGGAAAATTCACTTTTTTTGGGATAAATTGCTAAAATGATTCTTGACTTTCTGGTCATCCACTGGAATCTACTTGGAATAGGTGCGAAATTTTCTATGGTCCCCTTGAGCAAATCCAAGAATTGAAGAACTGAAACCGGGTCCGGCTCCACATTTTTACCTGGTTGGTGGTTTGGAACATCATTTTTTTCCATATATATATATATTGGGAATGTCATCATCCCAACTGACGAACTTCATCGTTTTTCAGAGGGGTAGGTCAACCACCAACCAGTTACGATGGAAAGCTTCCAGGGTGTCTTGACGATCCAATCCAATCCAATCCAATGCCTGAATCATTCTGATCCAAGGGATTCTGTGGAGTGTTTTTTTTCCACTATGAACTAATCCACGTTTGTTTTGGACACGGCTTGATAGGTTTATTGGTTATATCATGCTATATCATGTTATACCAATTATATCCAAAAAATGCACATTGGTTATATCATGCTATATCATGTCATATCATGTTATATCAATTATATCCCGAGATGCCACCTATGATAGAAATTTCTATCCATCAGTATTTCTATCATGTATTTCTATCCATCAATAGCAAATGATAGAAATTTCATGAAATTTCCGGCCACCTATGGCCCTATTTCGTCATGTGCACATTTTTTAGAAACCACCTGCTGGGTGCCAGTTGGATTTCATGATGGCACCCCCGACGGCGTCAGAAAGCTCAGACTCGCGTTTTTTCGTGGGACTCCGATGGGAATCATCCCATGGTTAATGATTATGGAATAATAGTGGTTATAATACCAATAATTCTGGTTTATCCAATGAAAAATGGAGATATATACTGTTAATATGTGGTTAATATACTGTTAATGATGGTTAATGATGGTTAAAACATGTTAATAATGGTTAATAATGTCTGGTTGGTGATTTGGAACATTTTTGAAATATTTTTCCATGATGTATGGGATGTCATCCTTACCATTGACTAATATGTTTCAAGATGGTTAAAACCACCAACCAGAGTTATTCTATCATGTCTATCAATTTTGCCATAGCAAGCCCCAAAAGAAGAATTATAGACGAGTAGATTTCGACCGCTAAATAGCGGCAATTCATGGGTTTCTTTGGTTTTTTCAAGTACTGGTCTGACACCAATTTGATACTAAGGGTGGGTATATCTAGATTTCCCAAGCGCAATGATTTGCTGATGTTTGAGTCGGGGATTCCAAAGATCCGATCTTTCTACGGAGCTGCAGTTAGCAGTTAGACCTAGCAGTCATTTCAATTCCCTCTCTTCTGGATTGACATTTTGAGTTTTCCTTCCTTTTGCATTCGATTTGGAAATGGGTTGAGTAGAATATTTCATATGGTAAAATCCTATCCCAATTGATGTTTTCGGGCCAATTCCAGATTCGATTCGGTTTTTATTCAATCCTAATTATAATTAGTAAGTAGTCTTCATTGAGTCTTCATTAGGCCCGTATATCTGGAGTTTATCCTATTCAATCATACAATGTGCGGCCCTTAATACTGAAACTGTTTAATTTCACCCATTTAACTATGCATAGCAAAAACATACTTAACATATAGTTGTAATTACCTGCTTATTCTTCATAATCACAAATATCAATCTTGGTTTGCTCACCTCAGCTGTGTTCTAAAACGTCGGTTGATGATTTGTTGATGGGAATCCCGTTCTTCACCAACCAGTATGGAATGACATGCTGAGTAAAGCCATGAATATTCCCCATTAATGGCTGTGGCGGCTAGAGGCCAAGTCTTCCGTAACTTTATACCCTATTCGTTGTGGTTAGTCTAGTTCTCATTCTTACATATCTTATGGTACTTATGACACTTGTTACATTTTCTAATAGTTTTGTTATTGCACCTATTATTAGCCTATTATCGTTATTATTCTAGCTGCTATAAAGATACTTCCTGCAAACACTTACTATACTTTGTTTTTGTAAGCCATATTATTATCTAAATTCTTAACAATAACCGTAGTTCAATCATGGAACAGGACATTGGATCATCTAAGATGGTTCTGATGCTTAGTGACCCAATGGGGTTCCCGCCATGGTGAGGTACACCCAGCGTCTGCTGGAAAAAAAGAAGACAGCGCCACCCGCCTTCTTCGGCTCGGAGGTGATGGAGTTGGTAAAATTTCGGGGCGGCAGGAAAAGTGGGCACCAGGAGGTGATGTGTTAGGTGGTTTATATATACGTATATATATATATATAGATAGATAGATAGATAGAGTTTTTTTTTGAAGTATATACATCTGTATAAGCGTATGCTACTAGCTAGTTTTTTTTTTAACTGCCAGGATTTCTCCCAGGATGTGCGAAGATGAGATACGGTAACCGGCAACAGGTTGTAGGAGCTCTAAATGATGGTTGGTTGATGATTAGTTGATTATTTTATATAGTTTAAGGGGGTTACTGTGTGAATAGAGACCCAAAAAGGAACCCAGTGCTGCGACATGGGGATGATGCCTACATCATAAAAATTGGCCTTAAATGGGATTGATATAAACCAACAGCGGTTGAGAGTTTGTGCTTTTTGAGAGATTTTAAAGGGGGTTAAGAGGTTGCAGTAGTAGCCAAAACATCAGCGGATGTTTGTTGATAGAAATTCTGCGAATGGTTCAGCTCTGTGGGCATCATGGTATCCCTTGATCGCGTCTTGTGAGAATGGCATGCCCATGGATACCCTTACCTGGTAGTTCACCGCAGGTATCGTGTTTGTTGCTTAGTTTACCTCCGTTGTAAATGGACTCATTGACATTGCCCCTATACTTACCCTTCTTACTCGGTGGAAGAAACACAAGTCCGGGGTATCTGGGTACCCCCATGCCCCATTCACATCTCCATTCGAATTGAGCAGTGTTCAAAAGGTTGGTTGATGATTACCCTCTTGTAAACTAACATAACTATGGAAAATCACCATGTTTAATGGGAAATTTCACTATAAATGGCCATGTTCAATAGCTATGTTAAATTACCAGAGGGTACTTCGGAGATCAGGTAATGGATCAACTAGTCAGCAACCTTGGTCATGGGCAATGCTTGGGTAATCTCCATCAACCTTCATCAACCAATCAAATTAATTGGGTAAGGTAATTAATTGGCTAATTAATCAACTAAACAATTATCACAATTAAATTACCCTCTGGTAAATAAACATAGACCCTGGCAGATAGGGGTTGGAAGACTAGTTTCCATTAAAAATTAGTGATTTTCAGGGTCTATGTTTATTTACCAGAGGGTAATTGGCTAATTCATTAATTCATCAGAATCCACGTGGAATCCCCCGCAAAAACGGCACGGAAAAATTCCAGGCAGAAAGGAACGCCGAAGATGGTGAGGCTCCCGCAGGCCTGGGATCGTCCTGAAATTTCAGCACCAAAAATTGCGATTTTCAACCACCAAAAGATGGTGTCAAAACATATTATATCTGGTTGGTGGTTTCAAACATTTTTCATTTTCAATAATATGTGGGATAATCCTTCCCATTGACTAATATTTTTCAAGATTGTTAAAACCACCAACCAGATATAGTTGTTCATGGTAGTCATGATGATGGTTGGTGATGACTCATTGTTTGTGAAAAAAAAATAGGGTTGATGATCCCAACTGACAAATGACTATTTGTTTCGTGTGGGTTTGACACCGCCAAGCAGTTTGTATGGGGAATGTATCAGATCCCATATGATAGCTTTTTTTGGGATGAACATCCATGCACCAGTTGGGAAATCAGGTGGAAAGAAGGTACCAACACATTGCTTGTTGTTTTCCCCACGTTGCAGGGGAATGGGGGATGGCCATCCATGTTCATTGGAATTTATGTATCATGTAACCATTAGAAGGAATCCCTAATGATGTTGAAGATGATCATACCCCTTATGTCATGTTTTGAGCATGGCACACATATCCCCGTTGAAATTTCCCCTATGAAATATATGAAATGGCTGGCCTCCAGGCCCATAGAAGGTCGATTTCTAGGGTCATTTTGTAGGAAATCACTAGCAAGATCCCAGCCATTTTGTAGCATGTACTAATTTAAAGGGCCTCGAGGCCCAGTTCGGAGGCAATTTTGTAGGGAGCCTGCTTGCACCTTGACATATTGTAAGAGCAATAAAATAGATGATTTAGGCATAAAATCACTATCATATAGCAATCTCGAAATATAGTTTGAGATCTTGGCTGGGTTGGGGTCGTTCATTTTGTAAGAAATTCTTTGCCTAGTTTAAGGGGTCATTTTGTAGGGAATTCGTGCTATTCTTGAAAAAACGATCTGCTTGCTAAATGTGTAGGACTTGTATGGTGACACCCCTTCATTGTGTAAGAAGACACAAAACGCTTCACTCTGCGTCAACATGCAACAAAAAAGGAAAGGCAGCAAATATAAATAAACCATAGTAACCCATTTCCTTACAAAAAGGATGGGGTGCTCCTTAAAGACAATTGAGGGCTGAGTGAGAAAAACGCAGATAAATGGCAGAGCAACAGGTTCTTACAAAATGATGCCTTTTTTGGGGCTCAGGGCCCAAGCATGCAAGAAAGATTCATATTCAGAAAAAGATAGAAATCAAACATCCGGGCAAAACATACCTCCCTACAAAATGCGGGGGTGCTGCAAAGAGATGGTTGATGCACACAGCCCTACATTTTGTATGGAGAATTGTTTGCCTGAACCCATTCATTTTGTAGGTTTTTTTTTTTGCAAGACCCCGCGGTTTATAGCAATAGCGGGGTATGACCCCTTGGGGTGAATTTCAAGGGGGATGCACACGTAAAATCCTCTAGATGCCCACCAAAGATTCCTCCCAGCAGTTTGTAGCAGATCTGGCGAAAGGGAGAAGGTGTCCAAGCTTCAAATCCATATTTTGAAGGTCAGAGAAGGTGACAGTTGGCTTGAACCTCTTTTTGCATCTCTTCTTATGGTTTTATTCATTTTCAACTCAAAACGAGTTTGGAGGCGAGTTAACACTGTCTCTCTTACAGTGTGGGGATGCGGTCACTTCCAGGTGAGAAGACCGAGAAGACAGAGCAGACGGAAGGTGGTGAGTTTCCGCCGCCTCCGTCTGGGAGGGAAACTGATGAAAAACCCGCAGAAGCCGGTCTTGATTGGTCAAGCGACTGAATTTCGCATTATGTCTCAACCAAGGCGCGTCAACTAAGCGTCGGCGCAAAGGCTCGCTGAATTCTCACAATGCTCAATGCCATTTTCGCCGTCGTTACATTTATCGATTTGACCAATGTCCAGGCTGCAGAGGTCGGGGAAACGGTGGGCCAGGACCAACCTCGCTGCGCAGATGTGACGTGTTCAAATGGTAGAACACTTCTTTGCTAATTCAGTGTGATGTGCTATGCTCAGTAGATTTGCACAGAAAAGACGCCCAGACTTTCATGGTGGCGCGCGATAATGATGCGAAGGGAGCAAGATATTTTCTGCTGAAGGCCCAAAGACATGGGGGTTCGCAAAATGCCCTACTGGGTGCAGCAGCTGGGGGTTTGCAAAATGAACTTTTGGGTGGACACGCGCCTCCCAGCAGCAGAGAAACGAAATTCGCCTTGACCAGAGGATGATGGAAATGCGCGACGGAAGTGGCATGTGGTTTGTGGTTTTTCTTTGGCGTGTCCCCCTTGCTGAAAAATGGGGTTGGCGGGCTATTTCCTGACTGCATGTTAGTGCTGGGCTTACAATGATAAGGACCGCATTGTGCATGGGCAAACGTAACACTGGAGTTTCGGAACGGAGCTTTGACTTTCTTGCTTGAAACATGCTTTTCTTTGCCCCAAAAAAATGCGAATTTTGTGACATGATTTTGCATCTGTTGCTCATGTGGCGCGGTTTTCAAAGTCAAATAGGTATATGCAGCATTTGTTTTCTTTGGCAAAAACATATTGCCTGTTCAACATTTTTTTGACAGAAGGCTGCGTTGCTTGATTGCTTGTGAGGAACGCCTCATTTTGGAGACAACTGCCGCATTGTCAATAAACACGGGCATCGCTGTTATTTTGAGGAAGAATTGATCCTTCGTACATTGAACATTCAAAATCTCAGCAAGGACTCAAGGGCTGCATTTTTTAAACGCAAGGCGCCAAGTTGGCATTTTTTGCTAATTAGAGCAGATGCATTTAGAAATGCTGCAATGGTCAAGAATGATTATAGCCTGTTATCTGTTGTTATGGCTAAACATTGTTAAAAACCAATCGTACTGTGCATATGCAGAATCCTGCACCAGTTGGTAGAAAGTTTATCCCACTATCCCATTCTTTACCCAGTAATTGCACGTAATTACTATCCCATTGGCAGGAATCCATATTATGAATAGTTACTATCACAACTGGTAGGAAACCCATATAATATCATATTCCAGATTTAACACGTTATCATAGTCATCAATGATTTAATCAGAGTTATGTGCAATATGTGGGTGAATAACCAGGTCCATAGGTTGTACAATGTGGCCCCCCAGTTCTGTTTGTTGTTTTATATGGCCCATTATATATATATATATCTATAGTATACTATTTGATAATGGATATTATAACTAACATATCTTATGGACTAAGTATTACTATACCATCTGGTTTTACATTAAATAACTAACCATATCATAACCATATCATATTTAGCCCATTACTAGTCATCATCGTCAATGCTCTCCCTGCAGAACTGCCACCGACGCCACCGCGGCTCGGCCGCGGGAGACCGTCCGTTTCGAGTTTGGGTCTGTGGCGTTTTGTTTTGTTTTGTTTGGGAAAAAGATGAGAAACCAGCCGATTTTGATGAAACATGGGGATTTGGTGACAAAAGCACTTTTTTTCAGAGTGCATGTTTACTTCCAAATTTGTAATTTTGGTTCTATTGAAGTTTGTAGAGATCGCGTTTGTGAAAATCCTGCGACGCCACAAAAAGAGCCCCAGAATGAGAGTTGGTTTGGGACCAACCCTAGTAATGTCAAGATGGTGGGTAAACCAATGTGAAACATTTTAAATTATATAAAGACAATGCCAGTGCTTATGTGAATTGCGGTCTGTGACAGCCATGTGAACCGACAGTATGGGTTTGACCCAACTACTATAGGGGAACAAGCGAACACCCAACATTCTGCTCCCACCCCTGTTGAGTGGGTCATGGAGTTAGCATGTTTTTTGGTAAGTTATGACTAAAGGATTAAATTTGATTAAATAACATTTTTCTGCGGGTCAAATCCCCATTTTTATGAACTGTTCATATATGTTGCTTAAATTATCTTGACCATTTTTTGTGGTACCTGACCCCTTAAAAGTGGATGCATTGAACTGTGTGGGTTTAGCTCATGTCGCTCTTGAGCATGTGACATCATGTGACCATTGGCCCAATAAACGCTGGTGAAGCATGGTGAGTGGATGTAGGGAATGATGCTATTTAATTGCTGGTTGGTGGTTTGGAACATTTTTTATTTTTCCATATATTGGCAATAATCATCCCAACTGACTAATATTTTTCAGAGGGGTTGAAACCACCAACCAGATTGGTTGTGTGGGAGTTGTATAAATTCTGTTGTGAGAATCTCTGTCAACCAGGTACGTCAGACTTTACATCTCATCAAACATCTTCGCCCTTGAGACAACTCGCGCTGGGTTAGCTCCAAAAGAACTTTCCGAATGGTGCTTTGACTCCGAGAAAAAAAATAGGAAAACTGTGGCGTGTTCCAACTTTGCCCAATAGCCTTTGAAATGAATATATATATATGTATAATATTTATATATATAATATTATATATCCCAATGTTAAGCCATGGGTTAAACCATGTTCAAGGCCAATGTTGAAAGAGCTAAAATTTCGTGTATCCGACCACTGGCAATCATCCCATAGGGATTCCGACGTCATGAAACCATCGGTTTCCTCGGTGCCCATGGCATTCGTTCAAAACCACATGATAAGACGAAGACGTGGGTAAAACAATGTCATGAAAAATCCACTGGGAATGGTAAGTTTATACCACCTATATCTATGAGAGGGCCGGTATGGTCTAGTGGATAAGACGCATCCTTCATGCGTCAGATCCGGGTTCAATACCCGGGTGCAACACTAGGCTGACAGGCGGGCCACTACCCCACCTCTGCAGTTAAGGGGATGAGCTAGGGTGTGGTCCGTAAAGACACACACACACACCTATATTTATGATGACTGGGGGATGGTGCAAATGACATAACTTTTACCCGGATCAGCCTGAGGCCGCCGTCTTCGCAAGGCGGGGGACGACTTCTCTGGATACCCAGTGTTTGGTTAACGTTCATCTATGGTTTCCATCCAGGACAAAATAGGGGAAACGATGGTAAACTAACATAACTATGGAAAAGCACCATTTTTTATAGGTAAATCAACTATAAATGGGCCATTTTTTGATGGAGATTCAGGAAACTTGGAAACTGAATCCATGTTATTTGAGTCAACTGACTGGTGAACGGTGTAGTAATTGAGCTGAATGTGGTATGAACATGTACAAACCATCCGCGATTGTACCAGAAATGGATAGAAACTGAGGTGGGTCGAGGCATTGGATTTGAAGATTCTTGCCGTTTTTCCATCATTTCCTCCAAGTCTCATGTTTCTTGTTTGTGTAATGTTCGTCATTGTGTTCCAGGGCTTAGATCCCTTGAATCTGTGGATCCCCAGAGTTCATCGTTCCTCATGAGTCGGTGTCCCGAAAACAGGGGATTTCATAGGGGAAGGGATGGGAAGGGATCATACACACAGATATATGTATATTGTTATCTATCTATCTATCTATCTATATATATTGTGTCTTATTATATATATATACATTATCATTATCATATTATCATTATCATATTATTATTGATATCAATATACTATATACATTATAAATTATGTATATATATATATAATCATACATGTTCGAATTATATGTATATATATATACACATCATATGAATATTGTTAGTTATAGTTATATCCCATGTTTACAATCACCTTACTGATGTTGAATCATATCTCCATTTTTCCGTGTTGTATCCCATGTTCATTTTACCCGACTATATCCCATGCATTATTATATTCTGGATCTACCTGGTCATAATTTGGTGATCCCAGCAATCTTGTTGGTCAAACTCTTCATGACATCCTCGTACAATATGCCACATTACATATATATATATATACCAACAAATCTGGGAATGTACCATGAAATATCATAAATGCCATGATTTTTCCAGGAATCTTCTAGGAATGCCCCAGGAATCCCAGAAATGTTAACCATTATTGCAGACTACTGACCGTTAAACAAAATTATTAACCATTACTAACCATTATTTAACCATTACTAACCACTACTTAACCATTACTAACCATTATTTAACCATTACCAACCACTACTAACCATTATTTAACCATTACTAACCACTACTTAACCATTAACCATTACTAACCATTATTGCACCATTACTAACCATTACCAACCATTACTAACCATTATTTAACCATTACGAACCACTATTTGACCATCAACCATTACTAATTATTGTTTAACCATTGTTTAACCATTGTTTAACCATTGTTTAACCATTAATTAACCATTACTAACCATTACTAACCATTAGCAACCATTATTTAACCATTACTGGCCATTATTTAACAATTATTTAACCATTGCTAACCTTATTTCACCATTACTAACCATTACTAACCATTATTTAACCATTACCAACCACTACTAACCATTATTTCACCATTGCTAACCACTACTTAACCATTAACCATTACTAACCATTACTAACCATTACTAACCATTACTAACCATTATTTAACCATTATTTAACCATTACTATCCATTACCAATCATTATTTAACCATTACTAACCATTACCAACCATTACTAACCATTATTTAACCATTACCAACCACTACTAACCATTATTTAACCATTTCTAACCACTACTTAACCTGTAACCATTACTAACCATTACTAACCATTACTAACCATTATTTAACAATTATTTAACCATTACTAACCATTACAAATCATTATTTAACCATTACTAACCATTACTAACCATTACTAACCAGTACAAACCCTTAATTTAACCAATCCTAACCATCATTTAACCATTACTAACCACTACTTGACCATTAACCATTACTAACCATTATTTAACCATTATTTCACCATTACTAACCATCATTTCACCATTACTAACCATTACCAAGCATTGGCAACCATTATTTAACCATTACTGGCCATTATGTAACCATTATTTAACCATTGCTAACCATTATTTCACCATTACTAATCATTACTAACCATTATTAATCAACCTTATTAACCGCTTTTCAAATGGTGCGTCTTCTCATGTTCCATGGTCCGAACACGCGGCGGTTCGCCGCGCAACTGTCAGATGACTCCCAGCCCGAGCGACGCGAAGCCGGGACGGAGGAGGACGCGTTTTTTTTTTTTTTCGACTGGACCGATGTGACGATTTCACCAACAATGGAATTATATAGTTTCTAGGATTTGTTGGTGATTGTATGAATGAAATGGGATGTGAGTGGAATTTTTTATTTCCCATACCATGTGGCTACAATCATTATTTCACCATATTTCACCAATACTGATACTGAATGGGATGAACAATGGAATGATATAATTTCTAATGGTGATTCATAGTGATTATTTATGATAGTTGGATGATTAATGGAACCGTGATAAATCTGGGTAAATTAGAACGGCCTCACTGCGACCTCACTAGATTCATAGTTAGTATAGGGAATTTTCCTCATTGTGAGCCTTATTTCATGTCAGTGAGTTATTATGTTTTAACCAGAAACATGTGGGGTACGGTCAAAACTCTGGTATACTACTTATGTAAAGGAAGGTTCTCTTGTATCTAAAAAGTGCACCAAACACTGTGTAGTGATAGGCCCCCCCCCAAAAGCGATACCTATAATTGTGCATAATGTCCACATCTGAAGTTGTTTTGTACAAAGTGGCGTACATGTAAGAGGCGAAATTAGCGACGCCTCTAGCGATACCTTAGCGATACCCATCTGTTCAAAAAGTAACCCCAGACCACAAATAGACACTCCTTTTCCTTTTCCTTTTCCTTATCTTTTAGTTTCCTTTTCCTCTTCCTTTTATCTTTACAAAATGGATCGCGCAAACGGGGCAATGGAACGTCAAAAAGGGGGCCCGAGGATTTCACCGATCAACACCCAACTGTAGGATTTTCGCTATAGCCAACTGTAGGCCGTTGATCCATGTTGATCCCCTTTAACGGTCCCCGTTGATCGTAAACTTCCAATGGTAACATCCACATTTTCATGGTTGTCACACTAAACCCCATTGGAAAGGGAAAACTTTAATTTGTGTGGTAGTTTTTTTTGCCAGTGTTTGGGAAACATCAAATCTTTTTCACTATTTAATATCCAATGTTTTGCATTGTCCTGAATTCCTGAAGGTGATTTTTGGTTTTCCGTTGGTTCTAGTGGAATCTACTGAACATAGAATGCTGAGGAAACTCAGGACAGGGTACCCTAGAAAAATGGGAAACATGTGTATATTGATTGTGATCATCAGCAGTTATGAGCCGAAGTTTGTCTTGAAGGGCATACCGCAAAGTTGGGGGACTTGCATGGACTTACCAACCATGGTTCATGGTTGGGAAACACTCCTTAGATCTCCTTAGCATGTTTTGTGCTCTGTTTGTGTCATTTACACAGCACTAATCACAAAAAACACTCGCATGATTATTGAATGGACAAACATGATTGCAGTGATGCAATGGTACGTACCAACGTTTGTTTTGTCCTCAAATCATCTCAAATCCACAAATCAATCAATATCCTCAGAAAGTTTCATGTTTTCACTCAGAATCCTTGCGCTCCAGTATCCTCCCTGAGAATTGGTAAAAGTCCCAAAATCATTTAATTTGTGCATTACTGTACCCAATTTTTCTAGGTACTGGGGAGGGTCTAGGCCTTACAGGCCGCACAACTTCCGAGGACAATCCGCCTTTGGGCCCTCCACCGGGCCCTGCACCGGGCCCTCCACCGGGCCCTTTCGCGGCCCCACCTGCGGGCCCTGCACCAGAGGGCCCAGCAGCAAGCCCTTTCGGTGCCGCCGCGGCTGCAGGGGCTTCCACCAACCCGTTTGGCCCACCCACGGTGCGCAGCGGGGGAGGCTGAAGGTCACTACTTGGAGCATCCGACAGATCCTCTAAGTAGGGACTAGTCGCAGACCTCTTCAAACTATTTACGAAGGTATTCTATAAAGGGGAACTTGGTCAAGAGGCAAATTGGCTGATGCCGGGTGACTATGGTTGAGGGATGTTGGAAGGGAGGGATTCGAATATCTCGGAAAATCAGCCGTTGTTTTCATCCAAGATGGTCCTTCAGTACCCCCTGCCAGGCCTTTGGTGGAACCACGAAGGCCCCCGTGAACCCATTCGCACCACGTGCAGTTACAGGCAGTGTTTTTTCTGCTCGGCTTGGACGGGTCGTTTGGCTATCGATTGGAATCCAATGGGGGTTCAACCAGCTGGTATTTTTTTTGCGTAGGGATTCAAGGGTTGCTATTGGTGGCTATACCTACAGTAGGCTAACTAGGACCCAGCTTATTTGGGATAAATTCGGTTGAACAAAACGGTTCTTGAAACATCTTGAAACATCTTGAAACGTTGACCCATGAAGGAGTTTGAATGATCCTATTTGCTTTGCATGGTTGTTTCGCCATGTTTCCTGCTCGGGTTGCCGATGGTCGCTTGACACTCCCAGCGATTCTGTTCGTTTCTTGTTCATTTCCTCGGACAGACCAACCCGGTAATTAATGGTGCAAACTCGCTGTGGATGATACTCCGATACATATATATATATACACATATAATATATATTACTGTATAATATACGTATAATATATATTATTTTGATAATATTATTGTTCTAGTGGATTTACACAATGAATTTCAATGGGTTTATATATAGATATATATAAGTGGAATTTTATGCTTCGTTGTCACTTTTGGCGATTCCTCGAGTGATGACATATGTAAAGCATATTGCTAAGCAAGCTCCTCTGAAGTAAGGCGAGAGTAACATCCCAACATGACCTTTGGATAGTGCATACATGCAATGCATATATATATATATAATATACATACATATATATATATATATATATATACATACACATATAT
>Ga0126342_10013449_pt1 | contig 14500 bp, 16 predicted proteins | sample Cyp1metagenome_FD_92528 | JGI IMG/M metagenome (GOLD analysis project Ga0126342, IMG submission 92528) | Coral microbial communities from Lord Howe Island, Old Settlement Bay, Australia - Cyphastrea 1 metagenome | ecosystem: Host-associated > Invertebrates > Cnidaria > Coral ... | reverse complement strand
TTTCTTTGACTAACTCTTTCTTTGACTAACTCTCTGTTTGACTAACTGTTTCTTTGACTAACTCTTTCTTTGACTAACTCTTTCCCTGACATTCTAAAAGTCCGTAACACGGAAGTTTCTCCCACTAAACTTCCTTTGATCATCCCCAATTTTGAAGCCCAAATTTCAAGGTTCATCACTATCTTCACTGTGGGCGGGAAGTGGGACGCTCCATTAGATTGATAAAGGGAAGTCCAGTCATGAATGTAGATTTCTGTATACTCTCATTGAAACCCATGGTTTTCCAAAGTGTCTTGTCAATTTCTTGGAAGTTAACCACCAAATATAATACAATAGGCTTTGATCCATCCCAATTTGAAGCTACCTGAATTGAAACCCCCATTGTCAATTCCTACCAAGCAGCATAAACATCCCATAAAACCACTGATGGTGAGATTCCTATAGAGGATATATAATCTTATTCAAAGAACTCTACAGTTATTATTTTCTCCTATATCCGACTATGAACCCACTATATTACACAATTCTCCAATTATGCCCAACCATTATCCCATTATATCTCATTATATCTCCGTAAAACACATCTTAAACCCAAGTAAACCCAATAGAAAAGTCCTGTAAAACCACAAAAAATCCCACTAGACACCAACAAATTCAAGTGTATTTCCATTCAGCAATCGCGTTTTGAGACCAATGATTTTACCAAATTACCACATCAAATCAATATCTATCACAATTAAACACATTTAAATATCATTGCATGCCATTAAAGCACTATTTAGCCCATCATAATTTTCCTGATCTCAAAGGCCCTCCAAAGAATCCCACTAAATCCCGTTCAAACTCCAAACGCCATTAAGTCCTATCAACACTATGAACCATGGTTTTCCCTATCAACCAGGGTATACCCCCATTTCTGGCCATCAAGAAGGACAATTATGAGATTCACTGTTGGATGGAATAGGTTTGTCCCTAAAATTCCAAACAAGACCACATTTTCCCATGCTCCAAAAAGTTGGCAACATCATCACACAGTCCCATTCAGTCACCAACAAAAAAACCATCATAAAACCATCATAAAACCATAGTTTTCCCATCAAAAACATTGGAAAACATCATAAAACCATGGTTTTCCAATCAAAAACATTGAAGAATATCATAAAACCATAGTTTTCCCATCAAAAAAACATTGGGAAAACATCATAAAACCATAGTTTTCCCATCAAAAACATTGGAAAACATCATAAAACTATAGTTTTCCAATCAAAAACATTGGGAAAACATCATAAAACCATAGTTTTCCCATCAAAAACATTGGAAAACATCATAAAACTATAGTTTTCCAATCAAAAACATTGGGAAACATCATAAAACCATAGTTTTCCCATCAAACACATTGGAAAACATCATAAAACCATAGTTTTCCAATCAAAAACATTGGAAAACATCATAAAACCATAGTTTTCCCGTCAAAAACATGGGAAAGCATCATAAAACCATAGTTTTCCCATCAAAAACATTGGAAAACATCATAAAACCATAGTTTTCCCATCAAAAACATTGGAAAACATCATAAAACCATAGTTTTCCCATCAAAAAAATTGGAAAACATCATAAAACCATAGTTTTCCCATCAAAAACATTGGAAAACATCATAAAACCATAGTTTTCCCATCAAAAAAAATGGAAAACCATCATAAAACCATAGTTTTCCCATCAAAAACATTGGAAAACATCATAAAACCATAGTTTTCCCATCAAAAAAATTGGAAAACCATCATAAAACCATGATTTCTCCATAGTTTTCCCATGTTTTTGTTGGAGGCCAACTTCCAACTTGTCGTGAGGGCCTCGCGAGTCCAATGCCCCGGACGCACGAAGCGATGGAAACGTCCCAGCTCTTTCCTCGGAAAGAACAGCAGCGGAGTTTGGCGATTCAATGGCGAAAATGGTGATTTAATGTGATTCACTGGGATTTAATGGTGAATTGATGGTGATTTAATGATGATTCAATGGTGATTTTATGGAGAGTCGATGGGATTTGAAAGGGATTTAATCATGATTAGAAAACCATGGTTTTATGATGGTTTTCCAATGTTTTTGACGGGCTTTCACCATGGTTTTATGATGGTTTATGAAATCTCCATCAACCATTGGAGGCGCTGATTTGTGGAGATTCGAGAAGGGATTTTCGCTTGGGGATTTTTCATGGTGATTAGAAGACATTTTTTCATGGTATTTTCTTGGCATGGATATTTGATGATATTTGTTTTGATGGTGATGTACTGGTGTTTAAGGGATTTTAAAGGGAAGTGATGGAGACTTAATGGGGTGTCGTGGGGATTTGTGTCTGCAGACGCACTGGGATTCATCAAGTTTTCATTCAGTTTTTATGGAAATCCATGATTTAAGAGGATATTTCACGAGATTCACTTCAATTAAAAGTTGTTTTATGACACCACAATAAACCACTTTTAATCTAGTGAAAGTCGCCAGCGAGAAAACCAACGACCGGTCAGATCTGTCTCCTGGCGGAACCATCTAGTTTTCTGACATCAAAACCACACAAGAACAATCACCGTCGATTGGGGTCATCCTCCGAAATTCTGGGAAGGCGCGACATATTCCAAACCGCCAACCATGATTCGACTTAAGAAATATTTTGGGGGGTTCCTAAAATGGGCGTACAGTATCCATTTTAATTATCCAATTTTTTAGGATTATCCACGAAAAAAACCATCCATTGTGGGGATCTGATGTTCTTTTTTGGTGCTTGAGATGCGGTCAATACCGATTTTTTGCGTGTTGCTTGAAACCAGCTGCTGCCTAATATGGTCCCAAGTCATGGGATTCACCATGGTACCCATCAATGACCAGAAACCCGCAAAAAGCAATCCCAGTTGTCAATGGGTATTTCAGGACCCTAAAATGGAGGTACTGTACCATATAAGGCCATATTTTGTGGGGATATTCCCTTACATAGGCCTTACATAAGGGCTTATATATGGTAAGTACCTCCAATTTAGGTTCCTGAAATGGCCTGGTAGTGACTATGTCTATAACCCAATAATGTTGTAGTTAATAAACATTGTACAAGCATAGTGACTATGACTATGTCTATAACCCGAGAGTGTTAGCTGTTAGCCCTTAAAATCACCACAACTGCACCCTCCAAAGCAGCTTCCAAGCATCCCGGTGGAAGGGCAAACCGACAACACGGGCACCTGAAGAATCAGGTGGTCAAAAACAGCTGGAAGGACATTGAGGCTTCCTTCCATTGAGCCTCCCCTAAAAACTTATTAGAAAATGGAAAGTGGTGGATCTATTCACTCTATTGGAAACCTATTGGAAAGTGGTGGATCTAAGTGATCTATTCACTTTGGTGTCCTATATGAGAGTTTTTTGTTCTCAGCGAATTTGCAATTCTTTGCTGTGACCGCCGCATTGCCACAACTGAAAAAGCCAAGAAACTTTGGAGATACGGGTTTGTCTGACATTTTACAAAGTGGTGCCCCCCAGTGATGTTTGTTGGTTTATAAACCCCATTAACTGTAGTTATATCTACTATAAACCATAGTTAAAACACTTCTAAGGCAACTTAGCTATCTAGGGGGCACCACATTGTAGGGAAAAAACCAAACTCGCATGGCCAACCATCCAATGTTCCCCGATGAAAACGCGCAATGTTGCAGTATACCGCAACTGTGGACTAACCCGCATTGCTGAAGCCAAGAAATGGGGGAGAAAGGGCTGGTGATTCTGAATGGCTGACATTAATGTTGACCGGGTTGAAACACTGGTTGACAAGGAATATGGTGGAAAGTACGCAAGTAACAGCTGGTTCGTAAGCATGTCACCATGTCCATCTGACTTTAAAAACATTGAGCATCTAAAATCATGGCTACAACTCGTCGAGCTCAAAACCCGTTGAACCCCCCTTAAAATGCATTAACATCTCCACTAAAAGGCACTAAAGCCAATGAACCTCCCTTAAAACAAGCAGTAACCCATACTCTGGTTGCGAAATACTCCACCAGCTGGCAGATGGTTTCCCCATGTTTATCCCCTTATAATCCCATGATTTTCAAGTTTATCCCCTTAAGACATCTTATAACTGGTTGGTGGTGCAATAACCATCTTGAAAAATATGAAAGTCAATGGGAAAGATGATCCCTTTTTTATTACAGAAAACAAAACATGTTCGAAACCACCAATCAGGATATTTAATGGGGTTTGTTGGGATTTCATGGAGGTTGAATGGGAGATTTATGGAGATTTCATGGGGGTTCATCGTTTATTTATGATTACCATTCAGAGTACCTTGATGTTTCCACCGGCTGCCTCAATGATCTCGTCTTCGCCATCTCTGCCGTCCTCCGAAGGTTGTTTGCTCGCCGGCGCCGCGAAAACGCGAAAACGGGGAGGATCTAAGCATCTAAGCAGCACAAAACACGCCAGAGATAAGGTATAGCCTTAAAACATAGCTACAGGATGGGGCCCCAGTTCGTTAGCTAAGTTGGTGAACATAACTATTTCATAACAAGTTGGTGTATGATACGCTTATACAACAAAAAATATAGCTATCTGGGTAAATTACAATAATTCACTAACCTGAAATAAAACCATATTGGGATACTTCCCCTTACTAACCAGTATTCCAGTGAGGTCGCAGTGAGGTCGTTATAATTTACCCAGAATTATATTTAGATGGGGTTATAAACCAACTTAGAACTGGGGGGCCCCATCCTGTATGATTGTATGTTCATGCTGCTTAATAGAACCCAGTACCTAACGATGTTTGCTTGAACATGACATGGATGTATCCATGGATGTTGAATATCTATATGGATTATATAACATATATAGTATCCCTATATTATGCACCTTATTGATGTGATGTTAATGCGATGAAACATGATGTGGAATATCATGCCCAATCTTAGATACTACCCTCAGGTAAACTAACAGAACTATGGAAAATCACCATTTTCAGTGGGTAAATCCACTATTTCTATGGTCCATTTTCAATAGCTATGTTAAATCACCAGAGGGTAAGTGTCAAACAGTTTCAATCACGCCAATTTTGTGGCTGCAGCCCTCCAAGGCCAATCAGAAAATCATAGAAATGAAGGACTCAACCACTAGCGGGAACAGGGTGGTTTTAACAAGCAAAAACAAATGATATAATGGAAACACATGGGTACATCCAGCAACAAAATGACATAGAAATCAGGTTGTCAGGTCCTGAAAAGAGATGTTATCATACAGCCATTTGGGAATAATTTTCCGTACAATTCCCATCATGTCAATGACATCATGACGTTAAACACAAGAAGCGCCCGTGCCATGCTGACGCACGCCACGCCTTATTACCACCGCCTTCCAAATCGAGCAGTAGTAGGATGGGCCTCGGTTGTTTGTTTCCATCCATTTCATCAATTGGAATTTCAGGATCCTAAAATAGAGGTACATTAGTACCATATAAGGCCATATTTTGTGGGGGTATTCCCTTACATATTAGGATTTTGTACGTTGATGAGAACTTAGGATCCTCAGTTCTATTGGCTGAACGAATTATCTCAAATGGCGGCGCAGGAATCGCATCTCTTCCATGTAGGATGTTGTGAAAGTTTCTTGACCTTCATAGCCAAGAGCAGTTTGAACCCAATGGGAATAGAGAGCATGTTTTGGCCTTGACTTCCCCATTTGTAAAGTGAACATTCCTCGCACCAAAAACAACCCGAGGGCAGTGGTCAAAAATTCTCGCCATCCGAACATGGCTACAAGCGAACGTTGATTCTTGCTGTTCAATCTCTCTGTGCCAACGCATATCCTGCCTTTGTTGTTCGTATGGCGAATTTGATCAGTCTATGTCTCATGATCTGATGGGTTTCTGTCTCTTTGTTGCGTTTCATCCATCAGCATTCACCAAGTTTCTTCCACCTTTCGAAAGTAACCCATCAATGTTCCCATTGAACATGGAACTTTGGGATTCAAATTTAGCCGTAAGTTGCGGGTAACTACATCTATAGTTGAATGAACATAAGCCAATTTACATAACTGAGGGGCCCCACTTGGAGGATCATTCCACTTTACAGGTGGACAAAAAAACCTGTACCAAGTCTCTTTCGCAACCATAGATCTAAGTGGTTTTTTCCATTGAAAAAAGGAGATAATCATAGAATATCATAGATAATCATAGATAATCCAGAAACTCGGAGACTTTTCAGATGACCAGGCTGGATTTAACCAGGTTAACCACTTGGATCATGGGATGCTCCAAGCACCATGAGCTGCAGTGCTGGATGTCAGGATCCGGTGCCCGGTGCCCGATAGGATAGGATAGAATAGAATCTATTTATGTTACCATGGTATCCTGTGATGGTATAGTGATGTTACAATGGTTTATAAACCAGTAAAGATCACTGTGGAGGCAATATCTTGTGGCTGATAGTTCTGCCTCAGACTCCAGGCCGTTTCACCTCGTCGGGGTTGCAACTGGCTGGCCCCTGGGCCACCCAATCTGCCTGCGGACCATCGGACCATGGGCAAGTTACAAGGCTTTCGATATTATGTTTGTTGGTTTGTGCTCATCCATCTCCAGAATAAACAACTTGACCATGGATAGTATTTTGAATAGTTTGTTGGTTTGTTTGAATGTATATATATATAAATATCTCATGTTCGTTGGTTTAATTTATTGATGTTTCCTTGAAATAAAGATACAGATAAACCAACTTAGCTAGCTCTGGCTCAAGGTCAACTCCCGATTACCAGAAGGTATACCATTTGCCACAAACACACTCCTTTGCCAGGCGATGGTCCACGGCCCCCCGGACTTGTGGACTACACCATTGAGGTCATGCGGTGAACAACTCTCCAACTTGAGCACCATCTCTCCATAGATTTCACTGTAGATTTTTCGGGGTTGTATCCCAACTTTTGAGATCTTACAATTTTATGAGCTTGATGGTCATGGTTACTGGTAATTTACCAGAGGGAAAAAACCGATGATACATGGTTATGCCGCTTACGCCCATAAAAGTAACGTCAATGACCCACCCCCGAGTAGGATAACCCCTCGACGGTGGATTTGACACAGGTGAGTTCATCATCACAGGATGGGAGACCGGTCACCGACCAGGCGGCGGGGACTGAGTTTGTCTAAAAAGGAGGGGGTTCAGGATATCCTAAAACAACTAAAATTCAATGGGGAAAATGAAGCTTTAAATCGTTATATCTTGGTTTACACTATTTTTAGGCGAATCCATGTGGCTATTAAACCAGCGATCTCCACCATTGGTTGTTAGTATGACCTCTTTTGTATTGGTGTTGTTGCTGACCAAGATATATCAGTGCCCTGCTGTTACATAACCCATCCCGCTTTGAGATTCCATCCCTAGCTTTGGTTTCTACTGGTAGCCGGCATCTCTGTTGGTTAACCCGAAAACGAAGTCGGAGATATTTTCATGTCGTCATTCTTGGAGCCACTATCTCCACAATCTTTGATTTTAACGGCTAAAATCCAGATCCAGAACACATATAGCTAGGTTTCTTTTGAAGCCCCCAAATCTCGGAAAATCGTTTTGTTGAAAGTTATTATTGTGATGTTTTTTGGGTCTTTGTTTGTAGGAACACTCCCATTTCAAGCGCACTCACGGTTTAACATCTTCCCCGGCTCAAAATGACCATGTACTTGGGATAAATCCTATCATGTGTAGACAGATATGGACAGAGCCAGCTTAACTATTGTTGATCAGGCAAATCACAATCATTGTATGTTTTGCATACTGGAACCCCAAAGTTTTTGATAGTTAAATCCTGATTTCTGATAGTAAAACCACCAGTTTCGCTGGTGAAATCACCCCTTGAATCCATATCCAGCTCATGGTTCTAAACCATCCAGGTGTTGGAAGTCAATTCGTCACCATTTCGCTCCCTTCACCTGTCATGTTCAATGCCAAAACCCCTATATCCATATGAATAGATCCAATACTGAAACCAAAGTTACTGGAGGGGTATTTAATGTTATGTTATTGGTTGTATCGTATATCTATCTTCCCATTCAGGACGGTGAAACCAATATCAAACCTCCAATTTTCGATAGTGAAACCAACATTATTCATAAGTAAACCATATTGAAAACCCACATGTTTTGATGGTTCACACTTTCATTTTCAATCATTTTCCATATTTTCGATATGGTTCCATAAAAACCATAAATATTTCCCATATTACCAACTGTTTCAAACTTCGTAAAACCATCAATTTCCCATAATTTTCCCCAGGTGTTCATGGTGAATCCCCCATTTCCTTGGCGCGGCACCGGCACGGCACCGGCACGGCGCACCTCCGCCTTCAAGGCCGCTTCGGCGTCGTGCAGCCCGTTTTTGCAGCCCGTCTCGGAATGGAACTTGCAGAAGCCTGCAGCGTACCTGGGGTGGAGCTCCGGTGGTTGGGGTTACAGGGGATATCTCATGATATATATATATATATATCTCTGTAGTATTCTATAGATTTCTATAGTTAGATGGGGTTGAGAGTTATATAGTTAGTATTCCAGTGAGTTAGATGGGGTTACAAGTTATAAACCAACTGAAAAGTGGGCCCGTATGGGATTGTAAGGTCAAAATGTGGGTTCCTGCAACGTTGGAGATCCATGTCAAGTCGGCCAAGTTCAGTATGCCGACAAATGCATTGACTTGCAATGTGAGGCCCCCAAGATAGCGTTCAGTTGGTTTATAACTCCAATTTCACTATGGTTTATAGGTGATATATCTATAGTTGATATATCTATAGTTAAGGGGGGTTATAAACCAACTTATAACTGGGGGGCCCAACCTTGTGGTGACCAGACTCTGAATTCTTCTGCGCTGTGCTTGCACTTCTCCGCGCTGTACTTAGAGCTTTAGAAACCACATGACATCGAGCGAAAAGGGCAAGCGAGTGGGATTTGAACCACTACTGAGACTCCTGCAACGCTTTTAAAGCGGGATATATATATATATATATCTCTCCCAGCATGGCAAGTGAACTCCTCATCAAGGATGGATTGGAGGTACCCCTAATCTTAAACTGGAAAACCTCCATATTCCATTGCTGTGCCATTCTATTCAGTCACATCCTCATGATGTCCCCACTGAGACCCACTGAGGTGTCGGCCATTTGCAAATTCCTTCTTGAAAACCAGCGCCTTGGAATGTCTGGAAGGTTTCAATCACCACAAAAAGGGGTTTCACCATACATCACCAAAAACATAGTGAAACCCCATTTGTGGTGATTGAAATCCATAGTGAACAGTTTCTGGATGACTGGTGGTTTTACAACCGCTAAAAGATGAGGGAATTTTACCATCAAAACCTTGGAAATTGCCAACCAAAACCTGGAGACTTGCGCCACACGGTGGCTGTTTATACCATCTTGTTGGATGGGCGAACATCCGTCATGGATATGATTGGTCTACAGGGTAATATATTGCCAATCGCATCATATCTACATGGTCCATTAAATATCATTGTTAGCCTCGTCCACTGTCCACACCTTCACAACATATTCTACCGACAAAACAAGACTAAAGCTGATTCAAGGCCACGTGTTGTGAAACACAAAATATCACAGATCGTTTGTGGCCTCATTTTCCACATGCATCCAGATAGGGTTCTGGCTCCTTTGCCCATGAAACATAACAATTTCATGAGTATCCCAAATTCTGGAGGCAGCCAACCCCTTCCCCCTAAGATAAAATCCTGTACCCACTAGTGAAGCCCTGGTTTTAAATTGGATCTATAGATTACTCCATGAAAATAAGGTGCCCTATTGAAGGTCGTATTTGAGGTAAACCCACCATTTGCAGTTCAACCGTATCAGCTACATCCATTGGATCACTCATACATCGCGGGTCAGTCCTCATAACTTTGTATCATTAAAAAACAAAACATCCATATTGATCACACATCTCCATACACTGCAAACGGTGGCTTTATCTCATATATTTACCATCATATAAACATCCATGTTCACTTTCTTTCAATCCAACTTCTTTAAAAGCAACTCTTCAATTTTTCCCCGATGCATCCAGGCACCAAAGACATGGTGTTCTGTTCGCCTAGGGTTCACATACAATCAATGCGTGTCCCCCAAGATTGGTTCTCCACCAAACTGCAACACCTTACACCATCATAAACCTAGTGAACAACCAGAGGTTAATAACCATAATAACCACTGATCCAGTATCCCAGTTATGGGATACAACTCAGCTGTGGCTTAACAGCATCTGGGATGCCCTAACCTGAATCTTGCGGCCATAAAAGGGGATGATTTCCCGAACATAGACCACGATTCAAGCGAGGGAGAACAGTGAGGTTTTATAATTTAACCATTGTAATTGTAGATAATTGTAATTCTTTTTGCCGCCGATCAAGAAACTTCCATCCGCATCAATCATATCGAACAGCTTCCTTCCAGCATAACCCATTGCAGGTGGTCATTGGCCCAAATAGAACTGCCAAAATCCCGGTATGGTAGATACCACCAGCAATAAGCACCATTAATTACCTGAACAATAATCCTTAAGTACAATCCATGAATACCCATTATAACCCATTATAACAAATTATAAGCAATTATGACCCATTGCGATCCATTAATATTGTCCCCAGTAATAATCATTCATCTTTTTTGGTTTCATGATTCTAATCAACTAGAATTATCGCAACCCTTACAACCATCAAAATCATTGCAATCATAATCATCATCCCCAGAACATTAAAAATATAGTTGGCCATACCCATTTTTTAATACCCATTTTTTTATCTACTATAATGATTATCGATCCATCATACAAGTACAATCCATCGGGTATAACCCGTTAGATGTAATCCATTACCCATGCTAATCTACCACTTACCCTCTAAAGGTAATCTACTACAACCCCACGATAATCTATATACAGATTACTGTTACACCACAAACAATCTACTGTACTGTTTAAATCACCAAAACAGGATCTACTGTAGTACCATGATAATGATAATCTGTGGATTGTGTCACATTTCCATCCTTTTACTTGCAGCCCACTATAAGCCATTAATTTTTGTCCATTACAATCCATTGAGTATAATTTAGTGTGGTTTCTCCGAATTATATAATCATCACAACCTGATAATCCATTAAATCCCATAAGTGTGATCAATAACTATGTAATCATCCATTGTAGCCCACTTAAACATTATAACTGATCACACTTTTGGTATAAAACAGGTATATAGGTATCTTATAATACAGATAGCCATCATTATCATGGGCCCACTAAGAACATTATCATCATTACTATCAGGTTGACCATTATCACCAATATCCATTAGAATCATTATCCCTTGGATTCCATGATCCATTTCTCCAATGGCACATATAAAAAGACAATCATCCAATATAACTATAGTTGTACAACTATACATAAATCATCCATTGTAACCAAAAAACAAGTCTATTTTTGGTATACAATATCATACATACAAATCTGGTTGGGGGTTTCAACCCCTCTGAAAAATATTAGTCAGTTAGGTTCATTATTCCCAATGTATGGAAGAATGTTCCAAACCACCAATCATATATAATCACACATTATAAAAAACCATTACTTGTATAAATATATAATATATGGTTATTATGGTTATATGGTTATATTATATGGTTATAATATAATCCGATAATAACCAAATAGTAATCATACATTATAACCATTGTTTTTATTCCATACATATTCGAAAAAACTCATACATACATATTAAAACCATTATTTGTATTCCATAAACTCATCCAATTTAACTATAGTGTTAAAACAATTATAACTATAGTGTTGTACAACTATAGATCATGATCCATTATAACTATTATAGCCATTACATAGTAATCATACATTATAACCATAAAATCATCCATAGTCTCATCCTGCCGAGCTCACTGTGAAAACCATTGAAAACCGCGCCAGCGCTAGGCCCCCCAGCGGCCACCGGCGCCATCGCCCACCAGGTCGCTGGAGAGATTCTGAGGGGTGCCTTTGCCTTACCACCGAGATGATGGGACGATGGAGGATTTACCAAGGGAAAATGTGGGGAAAACGCCAGGAAAACGCGGGTAAAACACCACGGAAAATCGTGATTCAAACGAAAATTTGATAACCCATAAAAAATCCATGGTGCTGGTAAACTAATGCTAACATGACTGGGGTATATTGATGGGATCCATGGCACACCATATATAGCAGCACCATGGATCCTATGGTTAATGAATCAAACGAAAAATATGCATTTGAAAGGAGAAAGTGGTGATCCAGTCGCAAAAACATTGTCCGGAACGAATCATCAACTAAGAAAAGCCGCGTTTCTGACATACCTTTGTTGAATCTCAATTCTTCAAAAGTAAAATCCCCATTTGGCTTTAATCGCCATACTGCTTGCTTCAATCCCAATTTACAAACCAGCTAAATCACATTCAATCATCAATTCTCCTGGGTCAAATCCCTTTTTTCCCGTTAGTTATGTCCGGTTATGTCGCCATTTTCGTTACAACTCCCCTTCTCCAAACATCAAACACCGCAGAACTGGGCTGATCTGAGACTTCGCGCGTTGGCCTTTGCCTCGGCCTTTCCGGCCTTGGCCCTGGCCCATTCCGACGTTCCGACGGTGGAAGTGCTAACGTTGGATATCGTGTCATAGGGTGATTAGCTAATAAACCCATAGGATCCATGTATGCTATATATGGTAACATTTACCATCAATATACCCCAAATGTTAACATATATGCCATGCATGGATCCTATGGGAAACATTGTTTATGGTGATAACGATAACTTTTTGTTAGAGTATAATTGTACCAGATGATATCTAAAGACTGATTTATAGTTGTTGCGGTTAGATATCAAAACTGTTTTTTTATATTAGATATTATCACCCGCTACTATACCATTAAGGAAATCTGAAGTTCAACCACATCCCATGTATCTCATGTAACCGAAAATTCAGGGGAAACGGGGGGTTGAACATATCAAATCAACGATCAGTGGCCCGGAGAGGATCTGACCAAAACACATTTTTGGCATCTCTATTGTTTTATGATTTAGATCAATAAAATGAACTGTAAAAGGTTTATTATTTATGGCAAATATCAGTAAATTGCCGTTTATCAATAAATAGATCATTCTGACTCAAACCTTTTATGATTTATTGCAAGAGAACCCATCCTGGAGGGCCAAGTGACTTGAGATCCAACTTTTTTTTGCTTTGAGACACTCTCAGCAACTGATGTTTCAGGAGCAATCCTGGAAACGATGTTAGTAAGTTTTAGGATCATGTATTTTAAAACATCAAAGATCAGCACAATCCATGCTGGAATGATCATCCCAATTCATAAATTAAATGGCACATTTGGGAAACTACTTTCTTATACAAATGTCTGGCCCGATCCATTGAACTTACACAGCAGGGTGATTGACCAAATAAATCTTTTTTTTTCAGGTTCAAATCCATCAAATCCATTGAATCCGAGAAAAAAACCCAGTAGCATCACTTCAAATCCCATAAATCCGATGAGGTCTGATAAAATCCAGCTAGCATCACATCAATTCCCATGAAAGCCCCTTTGAAAAATCCGATGCAACCATTTACCCTCTGGTAAACTAACATAGCTGTAGAAAATCACCATTTTTAAAAAGGTAAACCATCTAAAAATGTGCCATTTTCCATAGCTATGTTAGTTTACAAATTTACCACAGGGTAGACACCTATTCAATCACAAATTCTCTTGCCCCTTCACCCCTTTTTTGGTTGGCTCCCCATCGCCTGCTCAGCCATGGCAGCTGTGACAGCCTCCTGTAGGAGCGCTTTGGCCTGGTGTCATGGCAGTGGGCATGGTGATGCCGTGGTGGGGATTGGTACCACCAACTTAAGCTAGTACTAATATGTATACTGTGTCTATAAATCTGTAAATATATATATATGTATATACAAAAAAATCAAACATAGCGATGCAGTAATTGGTAACGCTCATAGTGTATGAGTTAGTATATATATATATACATATGTAAAATATACATATATATATATATATATATATATATGAGTCCGGACTCCGGATCCCTGGCCCCCCAATGGTATGGTCCCCCAAGCTCACGCTCTCGGGAACACGGGATACGGGACCATACATACATACATACATACATACATACACACACATACATACCTATCTACCTACCTACCTACCTACATACCTACATACCTACATACCTACATACATACATACATCCATGCATACCTACATACATTACATTACATTACATTACATTACATTACATTACATTACATACATACCAACATACATACCAACATACATGCCAACATACATACCAACATACCAACATAGCAACATACCAACATACTACCGACACAGGCCACAGGGGGGGGGGGACCAGAAGAACCATACCACCACCACAGGCCACAGGGGG
>Ga0126342_10013448_pt1 | contig 14500 bp, 13 predicted proteins | sample Cyp1metagenome_FD_92528 | JGI IMG/M metagenome (GOLD analysis project Ga0126342, IMG submission 92528) | Coral microbial communities from Lord Howe Island, Old Settlement Bay, Australia - Cyphastrea 1 metagenome | ecosystem: Host-associated > Invertebrates > Cnidaria > Coral ... | reverse complement strand
TTAAGGGAGCAGTAATGCAGAAAATGGAGAAAGTTAAGGGAGCAGTAATGCAGAAAATGGAGGCAGACATAGGCTCTAAAGAGACCCCTCAAAAACGTGCTAGAGCGACATGCTAATATATATATATATATATAATATATATATATACACCCCTGTGTCATTGAAACCATCTGAACTTCCTGGCGAAACTCCGATCAACCGCCCAAGTCACCATAGGCGCCGCCAAAATCTGGACATTGGACCGCCGCAGTTTCCTCGTCCTGAAGCAGTGCTGAACGTGCCGCTATGGAAATCTACGGGTTTTCCGGAAATGATCTGGGTTTTCACAGGATGGTGCCCCCCAGTTATAAGTTGGTTTATAAACCCCATTAACTATAGTTATATCTGCCAAAAACCATAGTTATGGGAGTTATAAACCAACTTAGCTAACTATGGGGCACCACCTTGCATGGATGTTTCATGACCCATGACGAATCCGGCTGGTGCTGGTAGATTAATGCTAACATGAATGGGGTATATTGATGGGATGCATGGCACACTATATATAGCAGCACCATGGATCCCATGGGTTATCAAAGTTTACTGGAAAAAAGTGGGAAGTCGCCAGGACATGTTGGCAACTCACAGAAATCAAGGCAGAACATCTGCCAGAATTCCCTGGTGCTTTCAACCCATCCTGCCAGGAAAAAGAAACACATATAGAAACCGGAAACAGCCACAAATTCTGTAAACATGATATAAAAAGCCTGATGGTCCACTTCCAGTTCTTTCAAGTGTAACATAGTGTAACACAAGCGGCCAAGTCCGGATTCCACGATGCCGACCATTTCTCACTGTCTTGATCCAGCGAAATATGGTCCTCTAAATTTTCCCTGCAAACATCCTCAAAGGGTTACTTAAAATTGGATTTCCTGATTTCCTGTTTTCTGGATGATAATCACTTACCATCTGGTTATTTAACAGTTCGCCATGGAAAATCACCATGCTATTTATATAGGTAAACCATCTATTTCTATGGGCCATCTATACCATGGCTATGTTAGTCATAACCAGAGGGTATATCCCAGTAAATCCCATTAGATCCCATTAAGTCACCATTAAAACCCATTAAATCCCATAAAATCCCATATATATATATATATGTATCGTTCTTCTTGTACGAGCCCTTAACAAAAACCGCCTTTTTAACGGCTTCAGCAGCCACTCCTCTGAGAGCAGCTCGCACAGAGGCACCACTTCTACTTGCAAGTTGCCTCCACAACCGGCCGACATGCCGAGATCTGCTGGAAATCCATATCCCTCACCGTGTCTGAAAACAAGGGGATAATCATTTATAGATATATGATCTATAATCATGTATATATTATCATTCATAATCATCTATAGATTTATAATCCACATGTTTCTATATCCCCACCATTTGAATAGAGAATATGATGTAACATGATGATTAGCCAGTGGATTAAGGGACAACCATTTTCAGACCCAAGAACTGGATATTTCTCCATCATGTAGACTCAGTGTTTGCTGGAATTGTACATCCATATCCAGATGATTCCAGATAAGACCCATCCCATTTTCATGAAAATCATCAAGAATGGTGAATGTTCCAGTAAAGTGAAGATGGAGTTGAGATGTATTTGGCCTCTGGAAAACTGTATCGATACTTGAGGCACTGCAAACTCGAAAGTTGGAAGTGCCAGGGAAATATCATGATTTATATACCTGACAAGAAATAAATCTTCCAAAGACTAATGCATTGAATTTCAAGATGTTCCGCTAGGAGGTTGTCTTCAAACTCCACTTCCAGACAAGGTGACCAGAATTGTGTTGTGAAGTCGTTCAAATGTTTGCTTTCCAAAAAACACAAAAGATGGATGGTGTTGTCACTGTTAAAACCAAGGCCAATTTGTACCAGGGCCACGTTGTACAATGTTGTATGAGTCCCGAGAGAACACAAATTCATCTGTATCATTCCAATGTCATCGCTGCATATGCAAAACCACTCAGAAAATAATTTATAGTTGTTTGGTTTCCCTTTTAAACATGTTAAAACAAAGTTGACGCCTGCAACACTTTGTTTGACCATATGGGCTTGTCTGAGGATAAGGTACCCCATTCCAGCCGATGGTTTATACAGTACATGTTCTTCAATGAACATTAATCCTGTAAAATCTGTAAATGGTGAGTAAATCCCATATTTTCAGACAAACCCATGTCAAGATCATCCCAATGTTTCCCAATATGTCCTCTTTCAAAATGTCCAAAAAAATAGTTGGGTGGACATCCCCATAGTCCCCACATGTCCCCACATGTCCCCAGAAGAAATCCGGTATTGTACAATAGTTCCAAACATACCCTCTGGTAAACTAACATAGCTATAGAAAATCACCATTTTTAATGGGTAAATCCACTATAAATGGCGATTTTCCATAGTTATGTTAGTTTGTTAGTTTACCAGAGGGTATCTCATGTGGGGGTAGATCCGATTTCCCGAACAAATGCTCCCAGATTTGCTCCCGATGTTCTGAAATATACCATGGTATTTCCCACATAGTAAGTCACAAATAAATATCACACAATCCATAAATCGAATTCAAAAAAACATTTCAAAGGTATTTTAATATGTGAAATACGTCCCCCATGCATTGGACATATTTGAAATATGTCAATCCTTTTAAATAATTTCCAATACCCTCAGGTAAACTAACATAGCTATGGAAAATCACCATTTTTTTATGGAAAATACACTATAAATGGCCATTTTCAATAGCTATGTTAAATTACCAGAGGGTACATCTCAATATGTGTGCAGGAAAATACCCACTAAAGTGGGTTTGTCCAAAAATGGGCTACCTCCAATTCCATGCAGGATATCCGTTCCCGATTTCCCCCATTTTTTAGTGGCCATGGCCAAAGGATATACCATCCAGAGCCATTGATCCATCCAGTAAATTCATATCACTCCTGCTATAAGTTGGGGGTTGGAAGATGAGTTTCCCCTACAAAACGGCTGATTTTCAGGATCGAACTCGTCACTTTCCATTGGATATAGCCTATGTTTTTCAGTACATAGAATTGTCCTTTAGTAAAAAATAGTATCTTAAATCATATATATATGTGTGTACTTGTATATATATATACACGTATGATATAGGATACAGGGTGTATATATATATATAGCCTATATATTCCCGTATCTTTTCCACCAGCCAGTCCCCTCAAAAGCTGCTCCACGTCGTCCATGTCCAAGGCACGCTGCTGGATCTCCTAAACCAACGCCAGAACCCTCATGCCAGGGACAAAAAAAAGACGTGAAGTCAGGATCAAATTCATATATATATATATATATATTGCACATAGAAAGTATATAATAATAGAAAATACAGGTATACATATATATATATTGTACATTATAAACATGTAGTATATATATATACTATACATTGCAGTATAATCCTGATTATAATAGATTATAATAGATCATATAATATTGTTATATATTGTTTATATAGGTATGATTATATGACCTAGACCCTTCAAGTACCCAGAACGATTGCTATGTTTTCCCATAGTTTTAATGCTGTTACCATTGTTTGATACTTGGAGGGTTTAGGTAGATAGTATTATATCATCCTACAGCTATTTATATAAGTACATACCACTCTTACAATCAAACGCTGGTGCAAATCTCATAATAGATATGATGGCACTTGTGTAGATACCCCAAAAGGTGAATACTGACATCACATGCATACGGTTTAGTTCATCTTAAAAAAAAAAACTTACCCTCTGGTGAACTAACATGGCAATGGAAAATCTCCATTTTTAATGGGAAAATCCACTATAAATGGCCATTTTCAATTGCTATGTTAGTTCACCAGAGGGTAATTCCATTCACAAAAAATAGTCCACTTAAGTATCTTAGATTTGCTGGTCCGGGGTCCCCCATAGAAAATCATAGAAATATATAAAAATCCTCAAAATCTTCCCTTCATCGATTCCCCATTTCGATTCTCATTGGGGGCCTGGGGGATGATAACCACTGTGGATGGGCCAGCGAAATCCTGCATCACCAAACGGATGGCTGAAACCCTATGAATAATGGGATAAACCACCTATGAACTGGTGCAGGATTTCGCAACCATCCACCATATGAGTATGATATTGTGAAACATATCATCAACAAACACAGAAAATCATTACGGGAGTATGACATGAACGGCATCCCAATCGAAGCTGGCACTCGTCCTTGGGTGTCTCCAGCGCCCGAAACGCGATGAGATCGTGGTGAGTGGAGCCTCATGGTATGGTATGACTGGAATGATATGGTGAGGAAGTCGGTGGTACGTGGCTTGTAATCTCTTCAAACTCATACATGATATCATAGGTTTGGAAGCCGTTTACGGAACACTTAAGGCCTAGCCATGAACCACAACTTCCCAGGTACCGGGTACAATGGGACATGTGGGACATCCGCTGCTCGCAGCTATGCCAACATCCCAGCAGCCGAAGTTGCCATAGTTGAAGACTCCAAAGATCAGACCCACAAAATCCTGAGAAACATCAGCTGATTCGCAAAATTTGGGGGGATTTCTATGGATTTCTGCATATTTTAGCGAAAAAAAATAATGGAGTTCTCATGGGATATAACATAATTTATGATATTTTATGATATAATATTATAATGGCATTTATATACAATCAACTATATATATATATATATATATCAATGAACATGAATGATACATGTCTGGAAACAGTAAGTCTATCCACAATAGATGGCAAGCCAAATAGGGACAAAAAATGATCGAATAGTGATGGAGTGTCGACACTATTCATTTGGGAAAAATAGTCTGGCCGATCTGGCATCTATCATTTATATCCATTTATATCACTGGTTTATCGTCATTTACCTATTGGGTTTGAATTGGGGTTAACCCCTCTATCAATTAACAAACAATAAGAAAAAGAGACCTATAGGAACATCATGGAACATCAGCTGACTTTCGCATGCAGCAGTCATTGGTAAGGTATCACCCATTCTCATTCTGTCAATATGAGGGCCCGATGCAACCACAAAATCGGCTGAATGATTAGTATGAAATGTATTGAAATGTGCCAATGGGGCTTGTCTCGATATTTTGGGGCAGATTTTGAGACTTACACTGCCTAAGAGGCCAGCCAACATGGACTGCAGCTCACCTCACACCTCAAAATCCTCGATCAAATGGGGTTCTGAAATTTGTATTGGTGAGGCCCAATGACTGGTGCTTATATTATCTTATATCATATATAGCAAACGGAGCAATCGGATGATGGTTGATGTAATAGTTATTATGGATCATTCCTCCATACATGTCTCTACTAAACAACAACAAGACTAGGTTCACCATGTTTCGAAAATAAGCTACAGCGTGCCACAGCCCCGTCTGCCGCGTCAGGATAAAGGCTCTAAGTCCATCGACTGATACTGAAGCTGTGTACGCAGATCCACATGACTTGGGAAGCAGGTGATGTGAGGATGCGAGTGGTACCTCACACGCCGCCGCTTCGGTCATGTCATGTCTACAAAAACAGGCTTTACTGGCTTCGCGATAGTGGAAAATGATGGAAAATGATGGAAAAACAGGCTTTTTGTAGGAAAATCATGGAACATGCCGAAAAAGAACACTAGTGGCATGTCACACTGCAGGCTGAATTGGTTGCTTCTCAGCTGGCCCCACATGGCCCGGTCGTACAGCCAAAGCACCAGCCCACGACTCGACAGGTGCGTTTCATCACCTACAGGTGATGTTCGATGCCTGACCTTTACAAAGGCATGGAAAATCTCTTGGTTGAGACCCCCCAAAAAATGCCAAAGTTGCAACTTGCACGTAACTGTAGAGTGCATCACGGCTAACTTCCAAGCAGCTAAGCATGTCCAAACAAAACAAAAGTAGAAAACTTGATCGAATACATGGGTAAAGGCATTTTGTTTTGAATCAAGAATCTAGATCCTGTGACTGAACGCATTTTGTGATCTCACCCGCCCTTCTTGCCCAGTTGTCTTTCACGCTGCAAACTTCGAACATCATCATCCCGAAGCAGACATTCCGATTCTCCGATTCCGACTCGGAGTGTCTAAAAATTTAGGGGAAAAAACAAAATTCTATGGTACATGGCCCCATACTATCCTGCTTCTCAGGCAAACCAAGCCAAATCACTGTCTTTATGTGGCTGTTTCTTGACAAATCCATGGCTGTGACATTCCCAGGTTTCTGTGTTTCAGAAGCTTTCATCCCCATTCTTTGTGCAAGCTGATTGCCCCGACTAGCAAGGTCCCCAGAACCCGAAAAAAAAGGCCGCCGTCATTGCTATCCATGTTCAGTGGGCACCAACAACTTGTTCAGTTGCATGTATCAAATAAACATATATATATATATATATATATATATATTATTACATATTTATATCAAAAAAACGAGGATGTAAAATCATATCTTTAAAACTCTTTAAACAACTATAGACTATACATCATCTATTATCATTATATATCAAGTAATTTCAAAGTTCTCCCAAGTTCTCCCATCTTCGCCTGGCTAAGCTTCTCGGCGTACTCCACGGCTTCCACCAATTGTTCTGGCGCAATCTCCACACGGTCCGGCCGCTTGTCACTGCGACGCCTCAATGATGGGGGGGGAATGCTTGGGACGGTGGGGGCCCGCCTGCTGTGACATGTGAACGGTGCTACACTGTGTGATCTTGGCCAACAACAAACCCATGACGGATCCATGGTGCTGGAATATATGCTAACATGACTGGGGTATATTGATGGGATCCATGTTACCATATATAGCAGCACCATGGATCCTATGGGAAATAAACAACAAATGCTGAAGATATGTGGGTGCTTAAGGGGAAGACACAGAAGACACTTCGCATCTTAAAAAGACGGTCGGAGACGAGCGTTCCTGTTTGGTGGTTTCAACCTAGCCCTCTGAAAAATCATGGAGTTCGTCAGTTGGGATGATTGTTCCCAATATATGGAAAAATAAAATTCATGTTCCAAACCACCAACCAGATGGAGGTGTTGACCATATAAAAAGTGGATGGGACTAGATCGATTTAGCTACACAAAATTGGGAAGCCAAACCCAGGGAAGCCCCGGTCCCCACCTGCGGTTGCTGCATCAAAAAAAACAGTTTCTGCGAGATGGCGGAGGCATTTTCCAATGGATTTTAATCATGATCTTGGACTTGCAAAGATGACGAAATCCATCTACCCCAGCTGGTTATTTAAGTTACATAGCGAACTGGAAAACCCATAGAAATAGATGATGTAGATGTAGATATTAAAATGGTGGATCTGTCCATGGCGAACTGTCATAACCAGGCATAAAAAAATACTGGCAGTCAAGCGACAGGCTGATTGAACTCCAGATCCGAACCTGCAGATCCGAAACTGGTGCGGTGCTAAACGTAGGGTTGCTGGATGGGTTGCTGGGGGTTGCTGGGATGATGACATGAAACGAATGTGATGATTGCTGGATCATTCCCGAAAATTCCCTGCGTAAAACGCACCAGTAAAGTTGTTTCTACTCAAGCCAGTTCTCGGCCATCGTCAAGGTATAAAAGACATGTCTGTGTGTGTGTGTGTCCAGCAGTGTGCAAAATACTAAGAGGTTTCAATAGTTGCCTCCCCTATTGCGTATTGGTCAAACATGTGGGATCCCATGAATATTGGATGCCTTGATACTCAGAATGACCAAGTTTGCGTATCCTGTGGTACTTGAACTTTGCTCTGTCGGCGGTTGTTTTGATTACCGTAACACTGCATATTGCAAATATTCCAAATTCAGCCGGCCATGTTAGGGTATCTTCATCTGGCTAAAGCCAGTAAACCATACCCCATTCAGTAATGTTCAACACTTTGATAGTGGATAGTCAAAATCATACCCAATTCAATCATTTTCAACACCCAGGATATATTAAAAACAAAACCATACCCAAGACAAGTGTTTTTTTTTTTACTGGCTTCAAGTTAAGACACAACCTTTGGTTTCCCCTATCATTTTTCATGACCGATTTCGGATCATTGCCAATCTTACTGTAGACCCCCTAGCAAAAACATAAAATCTTGGCTGGTTCGTAGACATTCCCTGAAAATGGTGGTTTCCTGAAAATGGGGCTTCCCAATAGCTGGATGGTTTTTGTTAGGGGGAAATCCACATGGATGATTTGGGGCTAGCCCCATGACTTCGGAAACCTCTATTTATTTCGCATCCACGCTTGCCCCAGGGACACAGGCCTGTGATTGGTGCACATCACCCAACAGGAGACCTGTGACGCTGGTGGAGGTGGATTTTCAGGCCTTCCTCCGAGAGTTTTCGGCTTTTTTGGGATGTTTTGATATGTTTTGATCCTGCATAAAAGAACAAATTCATCTGGGTAAATGAAATAATATTTCACTAACCTGAATCTTGCGGCCATTTAAGGGATGATGTTCCTTACTAACCATGATTCCAGTGAGGTCGCAGTGAGGTCGTTATAATTTACCCAGATTCATAGATTTCAATTGACTTTTGGGCCACATTGCTACGATAAATCGATCAATCGCTGCGAGCAGACCCTGATCAGGCTCACTTGTCCCGATCAGATCGGGAGCGGTGAAAGATCCACCACTTTTAATGGGAAAATCCACTATTTCGACTGGGCCATTTTCAATAGCAAACTGTTAGTTTACCAGAGGGTGGGTTGTTTGGTGGTTTTTCTTGAGACCAATATGTGGTTGGTGCATTTATTGACCCCAACTCAGGCAAAATTCCATGAGTTTATCATCCCAAATCCAGTGGATGGAAACAAGGGGTATATCCCATAGAAAAGACACACCCATTTGAATACATGAACCCGGGGCGGTTCAAGACCAACCGTTGCACATGAATTTTCCGATGGTTTTTTGGGTACCCCAACATACCCCTGGTCGTGATCATTGTGAAACATGAGATTTGCCAACTGGTCGTGCTGAAAAAGACCTGCAGGAATTTCTGTCCAATGCGCCATGCCAGGTCCATTCGCTTGGTCCAAGGTGCCCATCACCTCTTCTCTCTCAGTAATCAAGGCATGCGCCAAACAAACCTCGAGAACTTGGAACCCCAAAATCTGGGATAAAAAACCACTCAAAATGTTTTTTTTCAAAATGATGAGCATCTAGAGCCACTCAAATTCTGGGATTTCACTCAAAATTGTGATTTATGTCTGATTTAACGATATTTAATGACCAAAGATGGCCAATGGGTTGATTTCGTTGGGAACATCACCAAAAACATACGCTGTTCACCATGGTCTTTCCATGGTCTTTACATGTCAATTCTTGGGATCGTGTCAACTTTCCCTTGTATCCAAGTCTGGGGACGAAAGAATTGGATCATGGATAAATTGGGCGACCTTCCACAGAAACGATGGTAAAACAACGTTTCTTATCTGGGACACGGTTATGAAACCAACCTGGTGACTGCTGTTCAAGCTATCCCTGGAGTAATGGTATCCTGTCAACTGGCTTATTCCAACATATTCCAATGGTATCCTGGGATTCAAACCGTTCGAAACCTAAATACTGTAGCCATAGAAATCCAAGGAATTGCTTGGAGCGAACAGCAATGGAAATGGGAAGTAACCACTGTTTCAGGGCAAGTTTGTCCAACTGGAGACTCGTTACTTGCTCTGTCGGTGTCTCTGGACTAATGGGACATGCTCAAGAATCAGGAACTTCCAAGGCTGACTCCAAGTGTTCCAGCTCAGTAGCATGATAGACATGCTCAGACAGAAGCACTTGCCCATCCACATCAGTGTTGCCATTCCTCAGATAAACTTACGACTGCGACCCAAGTTTAGGAGTAATTAACTAATTCAAAGTCCAAACCAACAAGTCTGATAGATTTTGTGTATCACACCATATTAAACCATCCAAATTCTGGGGTTTATCTCGCTTTTTGAGCCAATCATTTCTGTTCTTGGTGGGATTTGGAGATGCCGTAATGTGCATAGCATGCGCATGCAGATGGTTGAACTTGAAGGCTCAAGGCTCACCACACCGAAAAAAACCGTTTTGGAACCATTTCAATTTTAACCACTAACCCGCACTGAAATATTTCCCAAGAATAGAGATCATGAAAAAAAAACAAACATGCTCTGAATATGGTATGATAATGTAAAATCTGATGACTGATTGACTGGGTGGCTTTTGTTCTCGTAGTTTGAAACTTTCCACAAACAAAACATCTGCAAAAAAACGCCTTCGTGTCCGGGCCAAATCTTAACAAACATTCGACTGGCGCCCTGACGGGCCGCAAATGGGGGTGACAAAGTGGTTTCACATCACTACCACCACGGCTCAAATGTTTGTTTTGTTCTGGTAGCAATTGAGTAAACAAACCAGTGAAGCTTCCCTCAGGCTGGGAAAGTCACCAAGTGTTGTGGATTTCCCCCAGAACATTACCAGTTCCCCAAGACCATCGTCTTGGTTGGTGTTTCTTGAAATTCCATAAGCTTTCGAGGAATCACTCCCAACTACCATCCAAAGGTGGTGTTTTTCAATCAATCCCCAAATTCTTGCATAAATTCAAAAACCTTGTAATGTAATAGTAAACCATTCACAAAATCACCATGAAGGGGTGGTATGAACCATCAAAATAGCGCGACTTACTATTACTTTACTAACATTTTTGGAAAACAATTGGACATATTTAAAACCGCCGGCCACTTGAACCTAGATGCATGGCAGAGCAGCTGGCAACGAAGCCACAGGGCGCTTCAGGAAAGCATTGCTGCCATGATTTTTACCGGAAGAAACATGGCGAGTTTCTGTGTTCACAACCCATCCGATAATCCCCAACAAAAATCAGGGATGGGGAAATCAAATTTGGTATGGCATAACCCATGTATAGTATATTTACATACAAAACTGGGCCATTTGTGGGGTAAATGGTGGGATTATGTGGGATTCATATTCCAGCACCATGGAGCATATGGCATAATGTTCATCATGTTTTATCCACAAAAGCATGTTTTATCCACAAAAAGCGTGGGGACGAAGAATGAAGATATATCCCCGTGTCAATGGAAAAAAAACGATTTGTAGAAAAATGGATGGAGATGCCATGCCTGGTGGGTTTGTACAAGAAATCAGGTTTTCAATGAGAATCGTCACTCACATCAGCAAACACTGCACTTTCTTTGTATGAAGCGACCAACTGAAGTTCCGGCGTCTCAAAAACCCTTGTGTTTCATGATCGTTGGCATTATCAACCTCATTATCAGCCTCATAAAAAATTGCTGCCATTTTTTTCGGACATCATTTTCTGATCTTTTCTGGACCTTCATTTTCTGGGCATGGCATGGATCAAAATAACTAACTACTGGAACCACAGAGAATCTACCACCTCGATGGAACTTTGATATTTTGAGGTCCCTATGGCCCTATGAAGCCAGTGATCCATCCATTGAAACAGCCTGGACAGTTCTGAACTCATCTCATCCCTGCAAGGACAAATCCCGGAAAAAAATTCGATCGGCTTCACGGCGCAAGGGCGAAAGGCAAAATGCAACAAAAAGCTTCACGGCTGACACTTCATATTCCGTTTTCAAATGGCAGTGTCTGGGGTAAATGCCAACTTTTTTGGACTAAGCCATTTTTTGGAGGTCTTTCCAGACAAACACAGAAGCGCAGAACTTCAACTCTGACCCCTCAAGCCAATCCTTTTCAGGGATCTGCGCGCTGCTGGAAGTGAGTTTTTCGTCGACGCAGCCACCCCATAACAACTTTACATGAAACCCTTTAAAAGCGAGACCACGCTTTAACCAGTAAGGAGGTGAAATAGCATCATACTTCAAAGGGTAAAATAGCACCCAATACGTGTGACTGATTATTGGTCTAATTTGGTCTACATTCTACATCCCAAAAATATTACTGATGCAGAATATCTTACCCTTAATGAATCATCATCTCAAATATCCACAGCCACAATGTCTATGGTTGAATGATGTTGAAACCAACGAGCACTTAAGAGACATATTTTGACATCCAAGCAATATACCCATGGGATCCATGGTGCTGCTATATATGGTAACATGGATCCCATCAATATACCCCCTTTATGTTAGCATTAATCTACCAGCACCATGGATCCGTCATGGGATAGGTATCTCTGAAGATTTTGACGGTGTCTACAAAAATAATCAAAAATCCTCTGGTTGAACATTTTCGGTGAACATTACAGGTATCTATGATCCATTTTTGGTTCATCATAGCTGTCAAATCTATGCATTGTGTTGGCTTGGATCATAGCTGTGAATGGCGAATCGCCAGTGACATCCTGTGACATCCTGTGACCAGGAGGCGACCAGGTGGCTACTCCGTCTTCGAGTGACACCACAGCTGGAATGATCACGAAAAGAGTGCAGAAATGTATGGCGCCATGTGATCCCTGATTTGTGGACCCAACAAATATATAATTCAATATATATATATATATGTATGTATATATGACATATGTATTGAGTATCCCTAAAATCTGAAAAAAAAATATTCATTGCGATTTCAGCAGCTCAAATTTGAGTCGCAACAACTCGACCATCAATGGAAAAACATCCGGTCCTCGCGGCCAACTTTTGGGATGAACCACCAACCAGCTATGGATTTCTGTCGTCATTCCACTTGGTGCCTTCCGCGTAACGGACTCCGCGAGGGATCACTGACTGGTGGCTGTCGCACTGTCCTGAAGCGAACAAAAAACCGACTCATCTGCGCCGTAGACCAAACATCCGATGGATATCTTAGGGATGGATATCTTATGACTTATGGATATCTTAGTCATCAGTCTTGGATATCTTAATTGACTGGACTGGATGTTACACAAATGATTAGGTACAAATCATAATGGATGTTTTTCGTAACAATCATAATGGATGTATACCAAATAGCAGATCGCGGATGATTGGATGGGATATTATATTATTTATCATATGGTAGGGCAGGGATTTTCATGGCAATCTTGGATGACTTTAAAGTTTAGTCCACGTTTGGAGATGACCGGAACTTGTTTTCTGTGATTTTTTTTCTGATTGGATGGGCAGAATCGGCAAAATGATTGGCAGACCTTCCTAGAGGACAACTTGGCATCGAGAACACGTGTTGAAACCCATGAGAACTGAAAAAGATGTTGTTGGTAACATCACGGCTCTCGTGGCTCTCTTTGAACATGCGGCACCACTCTACCAATACTTCATGATTTATTGTCATACTTCCCATTCACAGTTCCATAAGTTGGGATATCCCCCCTTTTGGGACAAACCGACCCATTTAGGCATGTTTAGGCCGTGTCCCCTGCTGCCCATCCTCCTAAGGATCCCGGCAATCCCTCGTACGGTTGCTGTTGTGCGTCATGTACTCCTGACGATTGAACAAACTCAAGGGAGTAGAGATGGCTTGATCAAATTTAGCAATGGATATTCCCCACCTGCCATGTGAGGGTCTCTAGATTTTAACTAAGTTGCATCTCCTTCCGCCCCGCCTTCCTTCCTTCCTTCCTTCCTTGCTTGCTTCCTTCCTTCCTTCCTTGCTTGCTTGCTTCCTTGCTTCCTTCCTTCCTTCCTTCCTTCCTTCCTTCCGTCTTCTCCTCCTCCTCCTCCTCTTCCTTCTCCTCCTCCTCCTCCTCTTCCTTCTCCTCCTCCTGGCTTGCTGCACTTGCTGCACTCGCTCTCATATCGCCCCGGATGCTGTGTGGCACGTCTGGACCCGAACACCGCCAGCTCCGGATGCCGTAGCACGCCTGAGCCCGAACACATGCCAGAGAGAATGCTGGAGAGAATGCCGTGCCAGATGGAATGCCAGAAAAAATGTCAGAATCTATGCCAGAACGTATGTGAGCCATGTCTGAATAGATGCCAAATAGAATGGCAGAAAGAATGTCAGATAGAATGTCAGAGTATGTGCCAGAAAGAATGTCAGCTAGAATGTCAGAATGTCAGATATACATATATATATATATACATATTATGTATGCCATATATTAGCTTCCAGATGGTATGACAGTAACTATGTCACTATGTCAGAATCGTGTGTCAGGGTGGGGACCACTCGAAGGTAATTGAATATATCTTGCCCATGAATTATGATGATTTAGAAATCTGGTTGGTGGTAGACCTACGCCTCTGCTACATTAAAGAACCATAGGGTAGCAATGGTTGATCATTATATGGCATGGGGCTTGTTCAAATTGATAAAATGGCGGATCCTGAGTTACCATGGGTTTCAATACAGTTCTGGCCATTTACCATTTATAACTGGTTATAAATGGGATTATACATTCTACCAGTAGTACCGCACAAGGCGGTGGCGTAAGTTTCAAAAATAGGAAACCTACAGGAGAAGTTGGTTGTTGTGAATCAGGGATGGCAGAGCGAAGCCACTGATTGACCGAAAGGTGGTTGGAGTTGTGTTTGCTGGAATGGTTGCAATGGTT
>Ga0126342_10013447_pt1:0-12500 | contig 14500 bp, 15 predicted proteins | sample Cyp1metagenome_FD_92528 | JGI IMG/M metagenome (GOLD analysis project Ga0126342, IMG submission 92528) | Coral microbial communities from Lord Howe Island, Old Settlement Bay, Australia - Cyphastrea 1 metagenome | ecosystem: Host-associated > Invertebrates > Cnidaria > Coral ... | reverse complement strand
TATGAATATGAACTTGACATTACTATTCGCACATTTTTTAGTCGTATTTGGAACTTGTGGTGAGGTCGGATTGAAAAACTATTTCGTCATATCCAGAATTTTCGTCGTCGCATTCAAAAAAAATGTTTCGCATTGGGATTTTTTTCGTCGTATTTTGAAACCACATTTGGATTTTTTGTCGCCTAGGTTTGTTTACGGTCCTACACGTGGTTTAGTTTTTTTGGGTTCATGTGTGGTTTGTTTCGGGTTTGTTCAAAGTTGGGTTATGTTTTTTTTTCGGGTTGGCGCAAGGTTTTCCGACTACAACCTTCCAATTTTTGAATATACAAGTTTTAGTTTCCGGGGAACGACGTCCAGTTGGTGAGTGCCATTCCCAGTTTCGGGTCAAAATGCCCTGGAACGCGATAGTGTCCTGCCAGATGTTGCAGCTGGTGCATACCGGAAAAATTTTCGCAAATTGCAAACAAATGATATCGAACATACTTTTTTCATTTTTTTTCCAATGGCAAATGGCGATCAGTCCCCCTCCTGTTTTAGCAGCAGTTGTTCCCACCAACGGCAACCATGTCACGTCGGTTGGATTAACTTACAGAAATTGAAAATGCCTGCCAAAAACAAGGCAAAACCTGGGCCATGCACAGTATTCGCTGACCAAAACAGTGCAAACCTGGGCCGTATTTAGAAATCCTCAAACACAGATGTGCAAAGGCTGTGGGGCCACTTTTGCGAGGAAGGCGTTGTTTTGAGGTAGACGTTGTTTTGCCTTGGTATTCTGGAACCTTTTGGAGCCAGGTTTTTTTCCTCCATCCATTTGAATCCATTTGGTGTCAGTATGTCAGGGCTACATTATTGGATGCGGTTGTGATGGCCCATTTCGTACCGCACATTCTCACCGTAGTCGGTTGCACATGAGTTTGGAATTGTATGGAGTGGAACCTTTAGCCAAACTGGTTTTGAACCACAATGGTTGAGCGAATAGCACATTTTTGTTTGGTTAATGCGCTCATGTACAAGGTGATGTTGTGCCACTTGTGACTTGCGCGTGCGATTTGCGCAGAAACGGCATTCCACAAACGTGTGTCCACCTCGTGCAGTGGACATGTGGCGCATGCCGCAGTTTTTGGCCAATCAGTGGCGGTCTAACACATATAAAACCACACATAAAAACAACATTTTCGCTTAGGATTCCGAATTTGCGGCACAAGAACAACATATAACAATGCAACTCGTTAATGCAATCCACTGACGAATAAATTCCCATTTAGGAATTTTCAACTCCAGTTCCCGGCCTGGACCTTGGTTTGTGGGACCAGATGTTTCCCGAATCGGGTGGTTCGGTGGAAGGTTCCTGAAAAAGAACAAGGCACGGTCAGTGTGCGGTGAATATTGGTTTCAAACTATTTCAAATGGTTTCAAAATGTACCATGTCAATCAGTGAGGCAGAACCTTTCCGTCTGCGTTGTGATGGGCATTGGCAGTATGCCTGACCAATTTAGAGCAAAGATTCGGTTGTGGTGCTTGCTGGTCACAAGATCACTTGTCATAAGCAAATGCATTTGATTAGACTTCATGCTTGCACCAACCGATTTTTGTGACTGGATTTTGTGACTGCCAGGTTCGGTTGTGGAATGTCTTTGCCTCAGCATCCCAGGTTTTCGCCCAATGTTTGATGATGGATTGGAGGCTTTGCCAGGTAGACTAGGCCTGGGCGTGATCAAGGTCTTCTCTTAGTGCTAGGTTCCTAGGTTACAGTTGGTCATTTTTTGACTTCGAGGCCCAGATGATTGGCAATTGGCACCTGTCTCAGGTTTGTTCAACACAGTATTGTTCACAGATACAGTACGTTGTCATTGCATCTGTACGATCTGTACGATCGCTTGCGATTGTCATTGCATCGCTCCGTCCTTTGATGACCATCCATTCACACCAGTCTTTTCTTGTAAGGACCCGCGAATTGCCGGAGTTCAGGCACGTCCATTTGGGGTCCTGACATGATACCCGTTTTCACCCTACACTGGCAGAATCGGATGAACATTCAATGACAGAAGGCCTAGGATCTGCGGCAGGCACTCAACAACCTTTTTTTTGCAGGTGGTGTCAATCTTAGTGTGGACTGCGACCGACTGAAATTGCCATACTTCGGGGAGAAAAGAAAGACTCACACATATAATATATTCATTTAGTTATATACATAATTCTAGAATGATTTGGGGCCTTCACCAGCTGGCCTTGTGGTTTGTTTGGCGATAAGGCAGTACTGGCCGGCAATGGGACTCTGAAGCCGCCGTCCTGTCGGCTTTGGTGCATGTGGTGGCCCCAAAGATTTGATATGGTTGGTATGGCTTTGCGAGGAAACGGCCCAAGTTCCGCGAGATTGCCAGCTTCTAGAAGATGAATGTGAGCAAATTCTTGTAATGCTGTGTGGGGCAAATGCTGTACCTAGGAAAGAGCCCCACCCAGCCGGCATTCGGAAGCCTTGGTAGACCAGCAGTGCGGTAGCCCAACTTTGGCGGGATTGAAGCTTGAAGACTTTTTATTGGATGCAATCCTGGTGAAAAAGGGTAGCGACTTAGAGATTGACATGAACCCCATATTTCACTGCCAAAACGTATTTGTCGTGGATTGCTTTGGCGCAGCCATCAACTTCAAACAAAAGGTCATACAGGTCGCTTACGAGTGGAGTTGGTCATTTGTGATGTCCCTTCCCTCTTGAAAGAAACCCAATCGGCACAGACTTCGAATCCTGCTAGCCCCTGTGACAGACAATCACAAGCTGAATATGAAAAAATCAAACATCACAGACCTTCACCATACCTGCAATGACCTGGACTTGACCCTGAACAGTTCGGGTCAGATGACGCCCACACCATGGCTGCGGGGTCTCGGCGCATTGCGGCAGCTGCCAGGGCCTGGGCGTCTAGCAAGGAGACTTTTAGAGAACAACTTGTGAGGTTATCGTAACTGTCGTAACTTATTTTCTATTCTCGAATTTCCTTGGGCTGGAGAAATGTGCAGCAAAAGGGCAGTAAAACGGGGGCCCAAGAGATCTTTGCCAATCATGTTATGACTGTTATGAGTCAATCTAGCACGAGTTGATCACATGCTCAAAGGCTACCGATCAGGTGGTTCCTTCTGCACCTTGAGGCGATTTGCATGCGATCATGTGGTTGTAATGATCATCTCAACCATCTCCACTTTCACCATATTCCAATGACATTCAAATGATATTCCAATGTTCCAATGATCAGTTTCAACAATACGATACCGCGATGCCAAACGTTTGCGGAACGTCTCAGGAGATCTTTGGGCAGCGCATCTCCGACCATGTGCCGCAGGAGTTCACCTTTGCCCCTGAGGGATCTGAGGGATCGGGCATCCAGGTCCTCAGCTGGAATATCATGGCCAGAGCCTTGTGCAGAAGGCCAGGTCGGCCAGGTGGCAGGCATCAGTTGGCATCAGTTGGCACAGATCAACCAAGAAGGGTTTGGGTTTAGGGCTGATTTTGGGGATAAAACATGCTGAAGTTCTTGACATCAACGGCATCATTGACCCTCAAATTTTAAATTTGTTGAACACCACACCAGCACTCACTTCATCACATTTGGCTGCAGGAAGGCGGTGGAGGGCCAGGATTCAGAAATCTCCAACAATGGCCTTGAGATGGATGAGACCATCCAAGAATACACTGAGAGACTGCTGCAGAAGGTTGCTCCCATGATCATCTCTTGGATTCTTCAGCACTACCGGGGCAGCCGGCGGAAATGGATTTGTTGCTTGCAGGAGGTGCCTGGACATCGCCATCTCAGGCGAGATCTGTTGCAGAAGGTGCAAGCTGGACTGAAGGACAAGGGAGCTTCCCTTCAATCTGCAGAGCATCTCGGACATGCAGTGGCGGCCAATTTCTTTTTGGAGTCATGGTCTGAAAGACAAGGGCAAGTATTGGAGATGTTATGGAGAATTGTATGCTTGATCCTCAAAATAGGTATTTTGACAGTTTGGCACTTTGAGATAGATTTCAAGCCAGCCAGGCAAGCGACATCTGCCTTCATGTGCACCGTCACTCTGTGGGAGACTGCAGCCTGGGATCTTCAGCATTGTGCCCACAGCGACCACGTGTTGTGCACCGTTCTGTCGTCTAAAGGGACGGGTGGAGCTCCAGTGCTGTTGCGGGTGATGAACTGCCACCTGCCACTGGACCAGGGACTGATATCATCGACCGAATCGACCTCCATGGCTCGGGTGGTGCAGTTGTTGGCCGAGTCGCCAGCGCAACAGGTGGCCCTGGTGGTCGGAGACTTGAAGCTGGATTTGGCCGTGGAAGGAGCGGCACAAACACTTCGTGAAGCCTACGCAAAATGTGATTTGTCAAAATTCAGCACCGATTTGAGAATATTGTACAGTGACTTGCCAATATTATATGTTTATATGATTTATATGCTACATGTATTTCTTAGCTCAAGCGCGCTCCAAGTCTTTCAACCCACGTTTGAATTGATCCAAACCCAGGTTTGGCGGATTCACCAGAAGTTGTAGGGTCTGCCCCTGAGAACTCCTTGCTGTGTGCTGTTGTACCGGGTTCATCCCTCTATGATTGGACGCGTGGGACTTTGGATGCAGCCATTATGGCACCTGGCCTCTCGGAAACCGAGAAACTTCCCGCGGTGCCCACTGGCAGTGTTTTGAAGAGGTGGGATCCATTGAACGGACTCAGCTCCGAGGAGTTCATTGCGCAGTACATCAACTACAATCTCCAGGACCGGGTGATGCGCCATTTGCCCAGTTTCACAGCTGATGAGCTGGGACGCCTGGGAGCTCATCATTTTGGAGACCAAGCAGATGAGCTGCATCGATTGCTTCAGGTGCAAAAGCCCACAGGGAATCCCAAGGAGTTCATAGAGATCGAAGTTCCCAAGGAGGACACTTCTTCTGTGAAGGTTCTTGGAGCAGCACCTCCGGCATCAAGTTTTGTGGTACGTGCGGCCACAACGACACAACCACCGCCAGACAGCAGGGGATTCGCAACGCCAAAAGATCGGCAGGATTTCATACAGAAACACATCCATCGGAAGCTCCAGAGCAGTGTCGCTGAGTTGAACGACGAGGACCTGCGCCTGTTGGGTTTGCTTCATTTCAGCGATCAACCAGCAGAACTGCAGCGCTTCTTGAAGCCCAGACCTGCCAGGGGCTATGAGAAAGCAGCCGCTGTGTGCGGCGAGCGTTGGCAGGCTGCACCAGAAGCTGAAATCGTTCAGTGGAGAGCCAAGGGTGATGGGATTGAAGGACTGGCAGAATGGCTCGCAGAGCTGGGCTTGGAGGAATACCAAGAGGTACAGTGGGATTGAAATCTTCAGACTTGCATGAGTTGGTTTAGTTATTCTATTTTTTGACATCCTGCATCATGCTGCAATTTTCTTTTTTCCTCCTCCTCTCCTTTTAAAGCCCCTGGCCCCTGTCGAGGCTGCGGCACTTTGGTGCAAAGACATGGGTGCCATTTGGCTGGCGGAGGTCAAAGAAAATTCGGAGGAACTCGCTGATCACCTGGGCCTTCGGCCCCTAGAGCGACGGCGGTTGCTCAGAAGTCTCGGATGATGCCAGCGGAAAGTGGTTGCCCGGAAGGGTCAATACCTCACATGTTCACAGTGAATGACAATGACAGGTTTGACGAAGGAATAGTCTTCACAAGCTTGTGACGTTGTTATTTAGCCTCTAGAGAGTTGGTAGCTGGAGATTTTTGATCCCTAGGGTCGCATGCGCTGTTTGGACCAGGTGGTGGCGTGACCACATCGTTGGGGATCAAGAGTCTGCTTCCACAGCTTTCGATTTATTTGTGGCCGCCTTAGAGATCGCAAACCTACTCCCATTAAAGATTGCCAAAGGCTGTTGGGGTGGTGAGTCCTTCGGTTGACCTAAGGCAAAAACAGCCCAAACCAGCACCAATTCATATGTTGCTAGATGCGGAGTGGAGTCTTGAGGATGACTTGTTTGTTTATACAGTAATTGATAGACATGATTCTTCTATAGTCCAAAGCTCCTCGTGAATGTCTTGCGCCGCAGGCCACCGACCCTGCAGGCTGCCAGGTCAACCTATACGAGGCAAGCTGTGAAATCCGTGAGTAGTCACCCAATTTTGTTGCCTGGGTTCCAAATGTGGCTGTAGAATCTTCGGGTACACCATGAGCCCCCCAAAACAAGGCTTCACCCAGGCCTTTAGATCTCGAACTTGGAGCTTGGAACTTCAACAATACATCTTCGAACATTTCGAAACGACAATATATACAGTAATGAAGCTGCTGCTTTGCTTGGGATGAATGATTGGCCTTCTGTCGAAAATGTTCAGATTGATTTTTGCTATATAAGTTGAACCGGAAATGCTAGGGCTGGAGATGGTTGCTATCTCCCTCAAAGGGCCCTTGAGACCATCGAATTGACACCTGAGGTTTTGACCTGTGCAGCCTTGCTGTCTCTGCGCCTCAGACGAGAAGCCAAAGCCACGTCCACAGGGGTTCCGGCAATGCACGACCTGTGCAGCAGAAGCAACTTGGCAACTTGTGGGAAATCTAGTCGAGTTGCTGAGTCTAATGGGCTGAGGCAGCTGTACTTTGTCTGGTGTGGAGCGGAGCTGGGCTCAGATCAATGGTCCATTCTGCAGACATCCACAGACCGCTGTGGAACTGAGGCCGCGACGATGGGCGACTTGGCGTCTCTGCCATGATCAGTTTACTATGCTCGCTGCTGCAGGGATCTCAGCACGTAATTAGCTGTTTTGACCAAAGTCCATCCAATATTGAATGAAGAAATGCAACCTAGATAAGACCCGATTTTCTTCCAAAACCGTGAGAGGTCCGTACCGTGTCAACTTAAAAATCACAAAAACCTTTGTGCTTGGAGCCAGCTGCTGATTTACAAGCATCGGCCTGCATAGGGAAGGAAGATGCGGATCTTTATTTGTGTCTTAAAGATAGGCCTCGAGGAACTGCAGACAAAGGAACCCAGCAACATTCAGGGCAGGTAGACAAGAGAACCACGTGGTCATCGCTGCAGCTCCAGTAATTCATCTGCCCTGAACTGCTGTGGAAGAGCAGAGCCAACCTAGGCAGGGCCTACATCGTTTGGGAGTGCTGGTACCATCCCCCCCACCAGTTGAGGCTTGCTGTGGAACTGGGACGGGTTCGTTGGGTTTAGTGGGAATGATCCGAAGTCGGGCAGAGGACAGTTTGAAACTGAGCATATTTACCCAGGCATCCATTGCTTGGTAGACTGCTGGTTGGCAGGAAATCGAGAACGACATTTGCAGATTGCCAGGAGCTCAGAAGCTAGGCTTTTTCAAACTGTACTTCAACTTGACCTGTCATTGATGGATCGCTGCCAGCCAGGCAGCCAAAGCAAAGCATTGACTTGGTAAGACGATGTAAGACGTGTGAATCACTTCCACTACAGGCTATGGGTCTTGCGAAAGCACCAGCCGTGTCGGGGCGATGCCATTGCGTTTGAGGCAGGGGTTCCTGTCAAGATTTGAGGCGAGGATGTTGCCACGATGAAACAGCACATCACTGAATGCGAGTCTTGGTATGTCATGAGCGCCATGTCGCAGCAACTCGTTTTGCGGGAGGCTATTGAGGGGACAACAGGAATCATCAGGAATTAACAGGAACCATTGGAACCATTGGAACCATCAATGCGCACCAGCTGCAAATGTCCTGAGGAGCTTCTGCTGCTGGCAGACCTGGATATTTGCGTTGCGCTGTTCTGCGGTGCCTTCGAGCCAACGGATCCGGAGCCCGACCTGGTGCGGCCGCAGACGGGGATCCATCCATCCATCCATCCATCCATCCATCCATGTTCTTGCAACAGCTGTGAGTCCAGCACCCCATGAAACTTGAATGTTGCCAGGCCCGTGTCAGTGCCAAGCACAGCAGAGAGCAGCTGGCTACACAGCCAGGTGCACCCAAGGCTGGGTCGGCTGCTCCTTTGTGCAAGTCCTACATCAGGAAAAAGCAGAACTGGAAAATTGCGGAGCGCGGGGGAATGGAACTTCTGATGAAATCTGATGACATCTATCTCAGGTCTATCTTGTTGATTATGTAGGTTGGCCGTTCCTTTTTAAGACAGGCATGACATGCTATGGCTATTTCTGTAGATCGGCTCTTCGCCCATTGTACCATCAGGTGAAGTCCAGCAAAGTTGGTCGTGGAGCGCCTGTCCCACCTGGTCCACGGGGGTCCCCGCCATATGGCGGCCCTGGCGGCCCTGCTGCCCCACGAGGCCCATGATTTTACATTGGTGAGGTGCTGCCAATGGTACAACGAGGCATTGCAAAGTCTGCTAAGTGAAATAAAAAGACTTCGAGTGAGTTAGGCCCTAACTGTTAGGGTAAGGCGCACCAACTTTGACACCAGGACCAGGCTAAATGCCTTGCAGTAAGTGAAAGGAATGTTTGATGGATAGTGGAGTGGCTGCACTGTTTTGTGTCAAGGCTATTTTTAAAGGGTTCCCCACCCGAATGCGGCCGCAACATGGTGGTCAGGCAGAGACAGTAGCAATCCACCGGGAGATCGTTCGGCTAAGAAACCTGCCGTTGCTCCAGAAGCTACCAAGGTGGAGTCCTTGTGTCAAGAAACCGGAGCCACACATGGCAAAACATTGTAAAACGCAATGCTTGTGGTGGTGGGACTTACTTGATTTTGGATAAAGATTTGACTTGATCAGATTTGCCTTGTCACACATCCTTCTGGATGGCTGCTGCCCGAGGTCTCTGCCGTCACGGCATCAGCTCTGATGAGCCGCAGGGAGGTGCAGTTGAGGGCCGTTTACCCGAAGCGGTGCCTTGTATCCGGTTCAAACGAGTACAGAAATAGAATGACAATGCATGACATAGCAATATCTTAGGCACCCAATTAAACCATGATTGGAACCCGCTGATGACCCATGACTGAAATGGGTCAGGTGCTGGAAGCCTTTGAGACCTTCAAAGCCATCAGAGCTGAGCAGGAAGAAATGAAACAGAATGAAACGACAAAACGCTACAGTGAAAATTTGATTCTTCTGCTGATGTACCTGGTAGTACCTATTACGCAGAGACGCCAACGATACAGGAAATCTCCTGATGTTGCCACGCTTATTCGTTCCAGTTGGGCTTCTCATTGGATCAACAATCCGATGTTAGCAGCTGTCAGACCTATGCCCCAGGAACGTTTGCCCCGCTCCTCCAAATGTAGCTATGACACCTCAGCGATCCGCTCGCCGCTGGACTGATAAAGTGGGGCCCAATTGTATGGTGGAAGTTTTCAAGAGAAACTTGGGGGTGATTTCCTCCCTATGCATTTCGCTATGCATTTCGCCCATTTTTTTAGGCTGCAAAAGATTAAAGTGCCACAAGTGCAAATGGCGGTGCGGCGGTTGCTGTCGTGCGGCCGCCCAGACCTGCCCGACCTGGCCGCCCTGGCCCTGCTGGCCATGCCCGGGGCGTGACCGCGGTGACCGTCACCGAGGCGTGGACAGGCCTTGGAGCTGCGGGACTTCTTGCGGATGTTGGCCAAGGCCAAGACAAGGTTTGATGGCGGCATGGTGTGGGGGTGGGGGTAGGGGCCCCCATCAAGTGGACTCCCATCATGTTTCAAGCGAAGGATTGCACCAAGCTGTCAGTAAACCTGGTGCTGAAAGGCTCCTGCGGGGTTTTGTGATGGTCATTTGCGAATTTTTGAAGCTTGGATTACCGAGCGTGCTGGGACCTCAGCACAAACTTTGTTGGAGGGAGTGGGGGTTCGAGGCAACTGCCCAAGCCTGTCGCAACTGACTTGTGGAACATCAACAACTGGAGGTTCAGCTGACCGACTCTGAGCTCATCAAGTATCGCCTGGTGGGGTGCCCCAGATGACCGTCGCAACAGAGACTGCAACTCTTAAGAACTACAGTCAAAGCCAAAGCCTCTTAATCTCGTGGTTTTCAGGACAAGCCAATTCCGGCCAACAGCTCAGAGAGAACCGGACAGCGCTGTGTGATGTCATGTATTATTTGTATATACATATATATATATACAGTTATATACAGTGGTTTTGCCATGTTTCGTTATGTCTTGTTTGGTCACATTGAAGCCACCACGCACCCTTGCGGTCGTTGCCAACCATTGCACCCCAGATCTCGTTGCCGGGCGTCGTGGCTTCCAACGGCGGCGAAGCTGGTCGACGGCGGCTCCAGGTGAACGGCCCGGAGTGGCCCGGAACGGCCCGGTCGAAGCACCGATTCCGCTAAGGGGTCAGCGGGTTAGCGGGTGAGCATTCGAATAGTGTGCCATCAAATGTGAATTTATCATTGAATCGTGGGGATATTGCACCCAAATCCGTACAACAGAAATCAACGTGAGGTACCATGATGTATGGAAATGGGGATGCCAGGCATTGATGAGACGATCGCGGGCAGTGACTACTCAGGCCACCTTTGGGTGGATGAAAACTGGTGAGATGGGGATCATGAAATTTATGCGGCCCGGTTCGCTCATTTTTCGGATACACATTGTTTTTGAAGGAGGGTAGTGGTTGCGACCCCAATTTTCGATACCAGATATTTAGAGGGTCCATGGATCGGATGCTTTGTGCGGCAGGCTTGGCTGCAAAGGCAGCGGCAAGCTTTGGCTGAGGAGGTCATCCAGGGATTTCGGACGGCGTCAGTGGGCTGAACCTCAGTCCTTTTGAACACCAGATATTTTCAGAAGTGATACCGTGATACTATCAGTGATACCCCCAGAAATCTAACATGGCCATGGAAGATCACTCAGCTTAGTTTTCTCTTTGCATTTCCCTTGCCATTTTTCCCACCCCAAGGGCACGAAATACTCGACTGTACCAGCATGTGTCCAACTGCCCAACCCTGGCAGGTCCATGCACAAATCAGTAGGAGCCTCAGATGTGCGGCAAACGAATGAACTCCAAAGAGGTCGCCATGAGATCTTTTCAAAACGGATCAAACAGTGGCCTGGGTAGGTATTAGTGGGTCATTTTGCCCTGGGGTCATTTTACCATGTTTCGAAGACTCCTTACCTTCCGATCCTTGGATGTTTGTGGGGAACTTCGACAGCGACCCTGCGGCCCATTGTCTCTGCCAGGTGCAGCTCCAGGCGATTACGTTCTAACTTTAGAGCAGATGGTCATCCAGGGTGTGCTCCCTGCTGAGTTGGCCACCGCGGCTGCTAGGAGCTTTGGTGCGGCTGCCCACTGGGTGGTTGGGTAGTACAGGGCCGTTAAGGTGAACAGAAATGTTTCTGTTCATGTTTTCTTCACCGGGTGCTGCTGACATAGGTTGGGACGGCTCCCACCTCGTCAGTGAGGGTGCCTTTTTGGAGCTCTTTGTGCCGGTAGCGCCTGAGGAGCCGCCAGGGTAGGACCTGGTCAAATGTGACAGTATCCCCCATATCACTGCTGAGTATCTCCACGCCCATTGTACATAAGCATGCGCTCTCTCACACGCACATTTGTATTTGACATGTCCATCACGTTTACGCAATATCATTTTTCACGCGCACGCATATCCTCCTGTGCGGCTGGCATATATATATATACACGCACGCATGCGATTGCTCATACCTATAGCCTATAGTCTATAGCCTTCATCCACCAGAGAGTTATAAATCACGCAAACGGGCAGGATTTCCACACTTTGGTGTCTCGGCAGTGAGGGGTGCAGCACTGGGGAGAACGTGGCTGGGGTTGATGCGTAACAAAAAAGTGCAGGTAGACTTTGTGTATTGCTGACCTTTGCTTTGGTACTTATTTGTTTCAGTGACATCCAGCCATTGTTTTTGAATTAGGATGTCATTTCCCACCTTCATCATTTCACTCAAAATGAGTATCCTTGTCTGCAAACCCAGGATTTCATGCGGGCCTTCCGGCGGGCATGGCTCTTTGTGACTGAGACACAGGTGCTTCCGGGGGTTGCTTTCTGAATGCTCTGTGATTGTGTCATTGGCGTTCATCATTGAAACCCAAGATGCTGTGCTCGTCTCGGGCCTAGCAGGGCCTAGCAAAAATTATGACACAGTGGGCAGGCCTAGGCTCCCAAAATGGATTGCCTATAGCCTAGCTGAACCTTCGGGATGGCGATGGAGAGAGATAGCCTATAGCCTATAGTTATTCAATGTTATTCCTATAGTTATTCATCAACTTAGCCACCTCATACTCAGTGATACTAACTTCTGTGTGTCAGTGGTTCTTTTGACGGACTTCCGTGCCGCCAGGATGTGGTGGACTTCCCATCGCCTGACAAGGAGGGCCGACATGCCACCTGAGAGTTGCGCGGCACGGTTTTCTGGTCCTGTTGAAAAGGAACTTTTTCGGATGGCCTGTAGTGTTAAATGTGTTGTGTAGTAATGATGATGATGATGATGATGATGCTGCTGCTGCTGCTGCTGCTGCTGATGCTGCTGCTGCTGCTGTTGCTGTTTTCTTGTTGTTGTCGTTGTGGTGGTGGTGGTGGTTGTGGTGGTGGTGGTGGTGGTGGTTGTGGTGGTG
>Ga0126342_10013446_pt1 | contig 14504 bp, 14 predicted proteins | sample Cyp1metagenome_FD_92528 | JGI IMG/M metagenome (GOLD analysis project Ga0126342, IMG submission 92528) | Coral microbial communities from Lord Howe Island, Old Settlement Bay, Australia - Cyphastrea 1 metagenome | ecosystem: Host-associated > Invertebrates > Cnidaria > Coral ... | reverse complement strand
GCCAGATAGAATGCCAAATAGAATGTCAGAAGATATGTCAGATAGAATGCCAGAAGATGTGCCAGTAAGAACATGTATAAATGTCATGGTGGGGATCACACGAAGTAAAGTAATTTATTTTTCCATATATTGGGAATAATCATCCCAACTGACTTTCATATTTTTCAGAGGGGTTGAAACCACCAACCAGTAATGGTTTGGGGTCAACATGTTGGGTTTGGTGAATTGATGTTATTTGATTCAAAGGGGTAGTTTTCTTTATTGACCTAGATCGAAGCACCGTCACCATGTTTATAATATTTTGTAATCAAGCAAGCACAAGATTGATTGACCTTGATGAACCACAACATATGTAGGAAACATTGGAATAATATCCGATCCAGAAAACTGCTAGGCAGGTGACGGGTCTCCGGAGACGTCCGGAGACCGCCCAGGTTCCAAAGTCCCACCGTTTCTGTCACACTTTGGCCTTGAAAGTAACACCAGAAACTCGGCGAAAATGGAGAACCTGGGGTGAAAATCAATGTTGCAGCAATTTCTAGGGGCATTCTGCTGGTCGAGATGAAACCTTGGGGGTGAAAATCAATGCAACACTGGCATGTGACTACAACAAAGAAGGAACCATCCAACCAAGAGCCGATTTACAGGACCCCGCCGACACCCACAACGGATAATCAAAGCTCGAAAGTCGAAAGTCCTTTTGAGAGGAGAGACTCTTCCATTGTGAGGCCAAACTCGCAACTTCGGCCCAGGGAGCCTTTTGGACTAGGTCATTTTCCGTAACTGGGGGCCAGACTAATTACTGATACTACCCTCACTGAAGTTTAAGGTTGGCCGCATGATGTCCCATGCACTGTTCCACGCTTGTGGCGCTCCCACTTTTTTCCTGAGAAACAATCTATTTTCTGGGGTTCAAGAAGTTTGCATGCCACGGCCCTGGGAACACGAAGTGAATGGGTTGATGGGACCGTCAAAGTATCCCTCCCGTATGTGATCCAACTGTATCCCATTGATATCTGGCAACAGGCCATGCAGTTGCCTAAAGCACTTCGTCCGATCCTCCAGTTGGGGTCGAGGGTTGACAGCCCCATTCTGAGGATGGCTGTTTTCCTGGGGGGTTCTCATCTCCGATGGCCTCTTGTCGATTTGGCTTCTGCATATCTTCGCTTCGCAGTGGCAGATGCAGACGGCACAGGGCCGCCGAGGCTGGGTGGGACAATCCAGCATGGTTTGACCGGCCTTGGGGTTTCACCATGTTTCACCACACTTCGATCGGATCAACGACACTTCAATTGATGCTAAGTGATTGGGCAAAACGCCGACAACCAGAACATATCTTGGGAATCTAGTCCTTCCTTTCGTGTCCTTTTCATTTACTGTATATCCATTTACGCACTCAAAGGATCATGTCAATACCAAGATCTTTACACACCCAAAGAAGAAGTGAATGCGGGTCTGGCACAGGCGTGGATGTTCTGCTCTACGCAGGCATCAATGCAGCAGGACGCAGAGCGTTTTGAGCTTCAATACAATCAGGGATTGAACCATCAAATATTGCTGCTTTCATTTTCAACACTACCTGGCATGATGATCCCAACTGACTAGTGCGATATTTTTTCAACTGGGCTGAACCGCCAACCACATTGGTTTTAATCAATGAACCAGTTTGTGGTTAACGGCAGGAATGGGATGGCTTGAAACCGCAGACCGGTGCAATTGCTGGGGATGTCCAAAAGAGCGTGGAGGGGCCCCAATCAGGATGATTTGGGTCAAAAGTTGAGCACTCCCAATGACATCCCAATGACCAACATCTGTGATTTCAATTATTTGTTGGTCTTCGATCTGTTAGTCAAACATGGCAAGGGGAAGTCCCCTATTTACATGATTTGCCTCTTAAACATTGAAATGTCATATTGACATGTTTGGAGATTTTATCCACTGTATGAGTCGCCATCTTCAGGTGTAGATGTAGTATTATGTAGTGAAACATCTAATTCTTGAAGAAGCGCCAGTAATCAAGGTGTTAACCAGGATGCCATATGCCTGTGCGTCACCTCCAGTCTGTTTACCTTCTGGCAAACTAACATAGCTATGGAAGCCATGGCTTCCATAGCAATGATAGTTCACCAGATATAAGTGGATTGTTTGACCATAGTAATGAGGGGGTCCTATCATATATATGACATATCTATCTATGTATATGTATATATATATAGATATGTATATAATATTATCCCGACTTATGGGGGTTTGGAACCATGGCTATACCCATTTGTAACTTCCATGGTTTAGGAGCCATGTTGATGGTCCTTGGCTTGGCGTTTGTGACTCTGCTCTCCTGGGACTCCCACTTCGCCGTGCACGTCCTCAGTGCGTTCATGGTGCTGACGGGTGGGAAAGCCCAGCGACGGAGCCGTGGAATTTTCAACCCGAGGTTTTTGGGTTGTTTCTGGGTGAACCAAAGGTGATTTGGGTGTGTCTGAAAATAGTGTACCCCTAAACCCAATGGTTAATGATCATTATCCCTATTAAATGGCTATAATTGGGAATATACCCTATTTTCAGACAAACCCATTTACATGGCTACCCTTCGGTCAACGCAATGGGAAATCCCCATGGCCCTTTTTTGAGGTTTAGTTCGTTTCGTTCGCTGGAAAACTAATCTATACATGGTGGATTTGCCAGCAAGCCATGCTTGATTACCGGAGGGCAAATAGGAAACATGATTTAACAGTCAATACTGGATCAACCTGGTTAACTTAAGGAGTAAAGATTAAGGAAACCTTGGATGTATAATGGACGCATCACTGATTGTATCACGAAACGTTGGGACCGTGGGGAGTAAAACAGGCAGATTTGAGCATGGTGGAGGGTACAAATGAATACGAATGGAGGGTTTAATGCAGCCTAAGAAACAGCAAAGTTTTAGTTGGGGTATATGAACCAATGGATGTGATGGTTAAATATGGTTAATATGGCTTAACCAACTGTGTGAATGAAGCAGATGGGTCGTAACCTTAGAAATCACTGGGATACCGGCGTTAAGTTGGCCAGCTAAAAGACTTTATTTTTAGGGCATCTAAGATTAGCAACATGTTATTGGAAAAGACCACCACATTGATTTGTTGAAGAATATGACTACTGACTACTAACTAGTATCCCCCAAATTATCTAGTGGCATTGAAAAAACATTTCTGGTCGATTGACATGGCACATTTGGTGTAACAGTAGCGCATTTCTGAAGAAGCCCACATGTTCCAGTTTGTCCGCCCGTTCTTGGTTCAATCCAGTACATACTGTAATAGCAATTTATAAAGCCAAACTCAGGATTTCCACTGGGGATGACCATACCCCATGGCACAGAAAAATCTATTGGTGCATCTCCCCTGCAGAAAGCCCGCATTTCCTCCGCTTCATCCCAGAGGCTTTGGCATGTGGTCCTGTGCCATGATCCTGACTTCCATGCCTGATTGGATTGGCGCACCACCACGGTTCCCCGGTGTCAGGCATTGCTTAGATGCAATTCAAATAGAATGATTATCGCCCCAAAAGAAAGAATTTGGAGAATCCCAAATCTGACATTTATTGGGGTGTTGCCTTGCTATAATGTTGAAAACACACCCACGTTTCGTGATGAAAACAAATCACTGGTATGGCCCATATATTCGGCTGATATCCCACACCGAAGATCGATGGAAGATAAGGACAATCCATTCCATGCCTGCCATGATCAAAACATGGTTCTGCTGGATTATGGTCATTCATCCGATGCCATGGGAATCCAAACATAATGGGTTGTATATAAATATTGGATAAATGATAACCCCTCAATATTATAGGAAAGTTTTTGCGATGCAGAAGCAATGAAGTGTTGAAGTTGCGAGGTGCAACGAATGAGCAAATGGCTGTTGAGATGCCAATAAAATGACATGAAAGAATTGTTGGATAAGTGAGTGAGTGAACCAATGAATAAATGAGTCGGTGAGTCAATGAACCAATGCATCAATGAAGCAACAAAGCAATGACTCAATGAATCAAGCAACCAGTGAACCAATAAACCAATGAATCAATGAACCAATGAACCACTGAACCACTGAATCATCGAACCAGTGAATCAATGAATCACTGAACCGATGGTTCAGTGAATCAATGGTTCAATGAAACGATGATTCAGCGAATCAATTTTTCACTGAAACGATGATTCACTGAAACAATGAACCGATCAATCAATGCATGAATGATTTAGTCAGTCGATGAATCAATGAGTCAATGAATCAATGAATCACTGATTCAGCGTATCAATGAGTCAATGGACCAATGAACCAATGAATCAGTGAATCCATGAATCAGTGAACCAATGAACGAAGGGATGGAGTGATGAATGGATGGATGGGCGAGCTACTTTTCTTTGTTGAGCTACTTCTTCACTGAGCGACCTTTTCCTACTTGTGCTCTGAGCTGCCTCCAAGCTACCTCTTTAGTAGCTTCTGCAACCCACTTCCTCTCTTCGTGCAGCTGTTACAATGCGTTTAGCAACCTCCAGCCGCAATCCCGCTTGCCAGGAGCGTCGCAATGTTAGTGGCGCTTTTGTGCGCAGAGCTGTGCGTTTTGTCACAGCTCGTTGCAAACCCGCATAGCAGGAGCGTCGCACCAAATCAACCAACGTTCGCGCAACGCTGACAATGGGGACGATTCCGCGCTACTCTGGGAATAGTGTTCTTTTGCGAAAATGAGCCGAGCTCCCGCTATAGTCTCATGATGTCTCGTGCACATTTTGCCGCCCTCCTCTGCGGAAAGTGCTCCGAAGTCGTCTGTATTTTGCAAGTTTCAAATGGAAACCGCGCTCTCGCCACAGTCCTGTGCACTTTTTGTCGACAACTTGTGCAGATCGAGCCCCGAACCCGCGGAAACAGAGACCCTATACTTCGGCGACCACGGAAGCCACTTTACCCGAAAAAAACACAGGGTTTCGCGCTCGAGATTGTTTTCACCCGTGAACTCACACGTACCCGAATTGTTGCACTTCCCAACTGCTTGATGATGGTTGGTTGACATGATGATGTGGTTGACATGATGATGGCGATGCTAATGCTGACCACGACAATCGTCCGTAACTCGGAAGCTTTCTAGCTAAACTTCCTTTGACAAGGGGTATATATATATAATTCCTTCCTCATGACCATGTGCCATGTTAATCCCAGCGGAGGCATGATTCCCATCCCCCAAGATAGGTGATATCCAACGGCAGGAAGGGGGCTGTCTTGGGGATCGTGGGGAAACCACCCACAGACATGGTGATGGAATGGGGATTGTGTATGGGGTACAGTAAGCACCACATTAGTCCGTAGACATAGAAATTTGTTCGACGGATAGACAGACGATGGATGAAGATACTGCAATGGTTTTCCCTGCATACTGTGGCATCACTCCAGCCCATCAATTTTGGTGCAAGGGGTGGTGAAATGTGGCGAAAACTCACTCGACCCTTTGGAGAATCACTACCAGCAATCACTGAAAGCGGTGTTTTGATATCCTAAGTCATGGGACATTTCCAAGCCCTGGTCTTGATATGTTTTCAGTCTACCAGCCCTAAAACACAGTACAAAAAGTGCATAAGTCGGCGACAGCAGCAGCGCATTGACCCATGGAGGTCGCTGTGGTGGCTTCGACCACTGCGATTTCTGCAGTACTTCTCGTGGGCAGGGTCTTTAGGTGCATTGGCGCTGGGTGGAATCTTGGCCTCGGCGTGCGAAACGATGTGTCATAGAATGTCATGAGTCTTGGGTTTAAGCCTCAAAATGGGGGATACCCAAATGGCAGCTGGATGATGTGAATAACGATGATGATAACATATGATAAACGCAAACCATGGCCTCATATTGGAAAGCAAGAGCTGAGTCTAGGTTGATTGCAACAGAAAATCCATGAATAAGGACCTGTCCTGAAGAACATGGTCTATTCCAGAAACGTCAATGACCTGTGACCAGTTTCGCCCTGCAAACAAAATTTCAGACAAGTCATTATTCACCAGCAGGAATGTCGAGAGGTGTGAGACATATCATGGCATCTTGTATCATTTTATCATGGTATCAAGTGCTAGTCTTAGGGGTTCAGCCTCAGGTTTGCAGTGAATGTTGGGGCATTGTTGGGGTTTTGCTGCAGATGACGTGGGTGGCCCCTCCCCATGGTGCCACGGTCCATCCCGCATCGTCCAAACATTTCGTTTTGTCCACATCCAGGATGACCGATCTATTTATCCACCTGTCCAGTGACTTGTGATCCAATCCAACCCAGTCTAATCATGTCTAATCTATCTGTCTGTCTGTCTGTCTGTCTGTCTCTGTCTATGAATCAACCAACCAATCAATGACTGACTGCATGAACGAATGAATGAATGAAATGGATTGAAATGAAACGTAACGAAACGAAATGAAATGAAATAAATGAAGTGAATGAGTGAGTGAGTGAGTGAGTGAGTGACTGACTGACATGAATGAATGAATGAACGAACGAACGAATGAATGAATGAAAGAAATGAATGAACGAACGAATGAATGAATGAATGAACGAAATGAAACCAAATCCAGCGAAATCCAACGAAATGACATGAATGAATGAATGAATGAATGAGCGAAATGAATGAATGAATGAATGAATGAATGAATGAAGTCAATCAATCAAACGCGCAGTCAATCAATTAACCAATCAACCAATCAATCAATGAATCAATGAATTCATGAATCATAAGGCCAATGAACCAATGAAGCAATGAATCTTTGAGCCAACCAATGAATCAACCAATGAACCAGTGAATTCTATACAAACTGCTCGAATTGCGTGAATCCCTCATTCCTCCGTAGGCTGAGCCGACAAAGCCCCACCGGCGAAGAGAAGCAGAGCGGCGGGAAGTGAGCTTGAGTATCACAACAGGCCATGTACAGGCTACGTCATGCGGAAAAGTACAGAATGAAATAGCACCGCAAGCATACTTCGAATCAATCAACCATCCATGAAGCAAAGACACAAAGTAAAACGCGCACGAGCACACTTTGAAGAATGTATGTAACTTCCATAGCAAGGCGCTGATGGACATTAGTTGCAAAATCGCAACAACCAGCGAACACGTAATAATGCTCCATGTCTTGTAGGAACGGACTTGCAGGACTTATTCATCTTTAGACACCGCAAGTCTTTTCTCAGTACTGAAGCGTCGGAGCGGCAATGGGAAAAAAAGGCATTCAACCAATTAAACAACCCATCAATCAGTCAATCAATCAAGTAATCAATCAATGTGCATATGGATACTAATACATATGCATACTTTGTGAGAGCTGGTTCTCGGTTTATCCTCAGATCCTCTGCTGAGGATTGAGGCTATCTACTCAAGCCCTGCCGGCAATGGTCGCCCAACGCGGAGGGTGGGGAAGCCACTAAGTATACCAAAACAATCCAAAATATGGCATGCGTTTGCAGGGGAAAACATGAGTTTTTAATTGTTTTCAATACCATGGGATGGTCGTGCCCCGTTTGCGAGAAACTGTCTTTTGTTCTCTTTTGTTTGGGCGAGCGCTTTTTTGTGGTCTCAGTTGGTAGCAAAATACCCAACTATTCGTGGTTCAATGGTTCACCTTACTTGCGAAGTAGATTGTATCCCTGGTCCCTGGTTGCAAGTCGCATAGCCCTGCATGCATCCGGTTATTGTTTTACAGCTTTGCTCTTGTTTTCCACAATCCACTTCTTAAGTAAGATGACAGGCAAAAATGTGTAATTATATCAAAATCGGTGATATGTATATATAATTATATATATATCTGGTTAAATACATATATATATATATATATATTTATATTATATGGTAGATCTGCGCATGCTACATACAAATACGGTCATGTATGATCATATAGGATCAGGATATGATGATTTTCTAAAGTATTTATTATGATGGCATTAGTTCATATATAAACATGAATCTACATGTACATACCGGGTTCTTCAAAAAAACAGCCAACCAACTTGAACTCTAGCGAGGGCAGTTAGCCACCCCTGGTCCCCCAATGTCAATGCTGTGTGAAAGTAGCTGAGCGGAGCCTTCAAAAAAGACAAGCCATTCTTGCTCCGGCCATTGATAAGTTATGATTAGCAACATTGACAGAGGGGGTCCGGGGGCTTCCGGTGCTTGTTGAAACTTTTTGGTGGATGGCTGTTTTTTTTGACGAACCCGGTGTCATGATATTTTAGATAAATACACACCCCAAGATATGAAACACATCAAACGACACCCAGGTCGTAGGCCAGTGGACGTTTCTGGCCGAGAGCCGTCACTTTGTGTTGGAGAACTTCCGCGAGGTTTGCGGGGACACGAGAGGTCCCACTTGGAGCCTTGGCAAGGCCTTGATGCCTGGATCAAAAATGGGCAAGATCCTTGCTTTGGAGCACGCCAAAAACATCGCTTTGGAACGCGCCTTAACGCATCGCTTTGGAACGCGTCTGATCATCATGAACATCATCACCATCAACAGCAACAAATATATATATATATATATTACATCATCATCATCACCATCATCATCATCATCATCATCATCCTCGCCGTCGCCATCGTCGTTGTCGTCATCATCATCATCATTGTCGTCAGCATGATGATGATGATCATCACCATCATCATTATCTTCTTCTTTGTCATCACTGTAAGCATCATTGTCATCATGATCATGATTATCATGATTCATCATCACCACCATTAAAAACCACACACACATATATATTTATATCACATCATCATCATCTTCTTCTTCATCATCATCATCATCATTTTCAGCATGGCCATCATCATCATCGTTATCATCATCGTTATCATCATCATCATCAACATCATCATCATCATCATCACCAATGTGAGCATCATCATCATCATCATAATGATCCTGGTCATCATAGTCACCTTCTTCTTTGTCATCATCACCATCATTATGATCATCACGGTCACCATCATTATTAGCAACCACATATATATGTATTTCACATCATCATCATCATCATGATCATGATCATGGTCATCAATGGTCATCATAATCATCTTCTTCTTTATCATCATCATCATCATCATCATGATCATCATCATGGCCACCATCACTTTTAACAAACATATATATATAGATAGGAATATTTTACATTTCTGTCACATCATCAGCATCACCACCGTCATCGTCATCATCATCATCATCGTCATCATCACCACCACCATCATCATCATCATCATGATCATGAACTACCAGGAAGGTGGGAGTTCAGGCTTTTGCTGGCCTGCCTTCTTGTGGGTTTCTTGGGGTTGGCTTGCTTCTCTCCTTTGTCCGTTGTTTTGTCTTGCCGTGCTGCTTGCCCGGATTTCCTTCCTCGCTCTCAATTGTGCTGGGACCTCGCTTGCTGTCCTTTTCTGTCCTTGACAGTGGAAGTGATGATGTAAGTAGAATGTTCCCCTCCAAATAAACCCTCAATGGTTGCTGTGGGCATTAGGATGCCCAAGGCAAGAGAGGAGTGAGAGCCCTTAGAGGGAAAGAAAACTGAAGAATGTTCCCCAAAACCCTAAATGGCTAGTTCTGAACCCCCCCTCCCCCCAAATAAACCCTAAATGGCTGGTGTGAGCATAAGGATGCCCAAGGCAAAAGACGAGGAAGAACCCCCAAGAGTGGAATGAGTCGTTCAACCTTTGAAAACAACTGAAGTGATGATGTAAGTAGAATGTTCCCCCCTCAAATAAACCTTAAATGGCTGGTTGTGAAACCCTCCCCTCCCGCCCCAAATAAACCCTAAATGGCAAGGTAGTTGAGCATAGTGAATTCCAAGCCATGACAGTGGAAGTGATGATGTAAGGACTAAATCTATCGTCGGCGTCGTTTCTTGGTAGAGGTATTGCTTTGGAACGTGCGAACCTTCCACAGTGCTGCGCCTGTCAGTAAATCTGATGTTTTGTTTGTTGGCTGTGGTCTGAAGTGATGTAGCATTTTGTGTTCTAAAACTATCCAAAAGTTGTTGTGTTCCAAAGTGATGTTTTTCACTGTGTTCCAAAGTAATGTTTTGCACTGTGTTCCAAAGTGATCCTTTTACCGCAAAAATGGGGATCAAAACCGATATGGGGATGGGTCAAAACCTATTACCATACTTGTGGGGGAATAAACATCCATTAACCAACTATTTTAGTGTACCTAGGGTAGCATGGTTTTGGCCCATAATCATATTTAACTATACTTGGTGTAAATATGAAACTGAACTATTTTTGGGGTACCATCCAGTAGGTCGGGTTTTGACTCATAGCCAAATGGTGGTTGTAATTTGTTTCGGAAAACATGTGGATGTCAAGGCAAAGAACCGTCTAACAATGGGAGTTGGCACAAGACATGTGCAAGAGAGTTTCATCAAAGAACTTGAGAGTTGAGAGTTATATATATATAGTCTACAAACATGGGTAGTTAAACTCCATATTAACCACGGACATCGGGGTTACAACATGGTTTGACAGCAACAATGACGTTGGGCCGCTGAGATTAGCCACGTAACATATACAACTTGGAAAGTAGCCAGCAAACACAAGGAGATGACCAGGTTGTGCCCTCACCCGGAGACAGTTTGGATGGGAGGCATCTCCAATTTCGTTCATGTCAGCTTTCGGAAGGATCGTGTTTTCGCCACATGATTGGAAGGGTTGTATCATTTTGCAGCAGGTGGGCATGAATCCAGCGCAAAGACATAGTGAGCACCATGAGTTCAGTGGAATCACTTCCCTGCAAAGTGGTGCATCGGTGTCGTGTAACCCATGTCTTCTGCCATAAAAATCCTCCACGCCATTTCCTCCACAGAATGGTAGGAGTTGTCTCCCCTATAAGGCACCATTCTGTGGAAAATGGTTCCTTAAAATGGGGTCACACATACCATTCTGTAGTAATTTGTGGGTTTTAGCTGGTTTTATCATTTTTATTTTGAAGGCATGATCATTTTTGGGCACCAAGACAAACCATTTTGCAACAAACAAAAAACCATTTTGTAGAGGTTTTTAAAGGTATGATTTGGTGATTAAAAAAAAATGAATTAGCCATTGACAAAGAAACATCAGGTAGCCATTCCGTAGAGAACCCATCGTTTCAATACATGTACCATTTGTAAGTGTATAATATTTGTGTTAGCAACGGTTGGCTCAGTAAAGCTTTCGGAAATTTAAATTTCCCCGCCGTCCCGATATTCCACCTCCGAAAAGGATGAGTGAAAATGAACTAGAGGGTGAAAACCCTACAAAATGGCTCTGGGAAAAAGGCAGTCGACGCTGAGTTCTTGACAAGATAGATGCTCTACAAAATGGCTCTGGTGTTTTTTTGAAATACTTTTTATAAGATCATGAATGCACTGGTTTGATCACTTTTTGACAAAATTGTCAAAATAGTTGTGGATCAAAACAGTTGACAGGCACTATCATTTTGTAGAGGCATGGTTTATGGACATACCATTTTTTAGGATGGAGACTGTGTGCCACAGCCATTTTGTAGAGCAAAAGGCTAGATCACTACAAAATGGTCCACTGCGACCCCACCCAGGGAATGGCAACGGGGATCCATAAAAATTAAAATCTGCAGCGGCGGGCCCGTAGTGCTCATACGGTAAACTTAGGCTCTATTTCCAAAGAAATGGGTAGTAGCTCACCTCCTTTAAATCCGATTGCCCCGCCGTCAAAGCTGATGGCCTCTCAAGTCAATGATCTTTGATGGCAAGGTTGACTCGAGGTTGAATAAACCCTTGCTAATGATGATGTCCTGCAAAAGGATCAAACATGTGAGCAGTTGCCCTTAAGTGGAACTCTCTCAATTCCAACCCAGGGGGTTCCTGCATGAAACCTTAGCTGAAACGAATCGCAAAACAGAGTGTAGCAGATGATTTTACTATTGGTTTCAAACAATTTTTGAGTTCCATGCTAGATTTCAATCGATTTCAGGGGGTTGATCCAGGATTCAGATGGTTTTCTCCCAAAAAGGGGCCCAAAAATCCAACTTGGGGAATTCATCGTTTTCTGCAGTAAGATCCTCGTTTTTGTCCATCACGGCTGAGGAGCGCGGTCTATGCCTTGCCTCTCGTTTTTTTTGGATGGTGTTGGCTGAATTATTGATTGGGGAATAGTATCTCCTGCAAAAGGATGATCATATTTAGAGTATTTTAGAGTATCATATTTTTACAGGGCCAGGTTGGCCATGGCACTGTGTACATCCACAATTTCGTCCCGAAGAGTCAATATTGGAAAGTCCAACAACACACTGATGTGTAAAACTCACAAGCAAAATAGGCAGACACCACGCTTTTTGGCGAGTTTCGGAGGAGTCGAGAAAGGTTGCCTTGAGCGAGGGCTTATACCCAAGGCTAGGTACCAAGTTTGTACCTGTGTTTATTGACATCACAAATTTTCTGCCGTTGCCATGACGGCTTCTTGGAGAAATTTTGACATTGTTGATTGGGATGTCAGATAGTATTCTTCATATTATGACAACTAAATAATACAATTTTCCCTTCAAACTAGTTGGTGTTTGACCCAAGTCTGGGATCGGGTGTGCAATGCCGATGTTGATGATATGGTATAAACTATATAAACCCTAGATAACCCAAGTGAATGCTTGGGTCCAAAAAAAGGTGGCCATTGATTCCCTTTGTCGCCCTCCCCGGGCCATTTGTTGGCCTCTTGTGGTCTGGTTTGAAGTTTGAACATCCAACACGAAACCGGAAGTTCCAGGGGCGTATCACAATTTTGAAAGGGGGATGGGGAGGTGTCAATCATGTTCAACCATTTTCAACCATTTTCCCTACTAAGTCTGGTGTCTGGTTCCAGCATGCTCCAGGTGTCAATGGATGTGGGCTGGCTGCATGCACTGCTTTGAGCCTTGGACTTCATAGCAAGGGGGAACAAGCCGTCTTTTTGTGGAGGGAACACATCATCCTACTGGGCTTAGCCAACAAAAATGCTAAACTGCGGTATGGGATGAGGATCCCAGCGCGGACTTGGGGGACATCAACATGAGTACATGATAATACATGTATGCAGCAATGCTGGATTATAGCAGCCCCAAAAAAGATAGAAAAGTAACTCATCACTATTTTGGTAGATTTTATATGGTTTTATAATGTTTTGTAATACGTATACCGATACCTTTCTATCTTTTTGGCGGTGACTGAACTGTATTAACGTATAGGGCTTTACTTCCGACAAATTAAAAAAATACTAACGACACAATGAAGTTCATCAATGACAGGAAGGATCGTAATTTCAACTTTATTGGTTTGTCATGATTGTATTTCGGCATTTTCAATGCTTTTCGTAGCTGCTTGCAGTGAAGCAATGGTTTGGATTTGGTGGCAAAATTATTCGAATGGAATCAAGTCAGAAAGATATAGAATTTGTGCGTTAATGGGTTCCAGGACTTGTTTTCTATGGTTGTGGATGCAACATCAACATTCTTTTTGTGTGGCACTAAACGCTCGAGCAGGGGCGAACATGCGTCATGTGGAGCATCCGTCTCATGGCAGGATTGATGTGTCTCTGAGCCGAGGATACGCGCTGTTCCAGCAAGATTTTGCGATTGGGTAAGTTTTTCCATTCTGTGATCATTTAAGTTGGACGTTCGAATAAGACTCTGTTCAAGGCATTTTGTTCCCAATCAAAGGTATGCAAACCATTAATAACCATTATATAATGAGTTTTGTAAGGCTTTGCAGCGTGCAAACCCCGGGAGCGCTCCTGCTTCTACCTGTCCTCCCAGCTTTTCAGTGTTAGTGTGGTTTTATGCAGTCACGGTTGAACAGCAAAAAAAGTATAAAACATAAAAACTACAAAAAAGAATTGCAGGATCTCTTCTCAAATGAAAAGAACTGGAATTTTGTAGGTCCGCTGCTCAGACACGCTAGGTCTGTGACTTCTCTTGGATCACGATAAGGAACGCTACAAAATGCAAATGCTAAAAAACAAAGAGTTCCAGAACGATCTGTGGGAGCTACTTGAAATTCACTACAAGCATCTACTTCCTTTTTTAAAGCGGTTCTTGAGGGACCTCTTCTCAACCCCCTGATTTTTGTAGCAAACCCTTATCCAGGTAGGAGGCATTTTGTAGCGAAAAAAATTGAGGCTGTGCATGACTCTTATAGTGGTTATGGTTGTGCAAGGCCACTTTACAGTTACAAAACCATGACCCAACAGTCCTCCCCAAATACAGTGCACCATTTTTTGTCGGAATCACGTTGTTTTTTTCTGTTGGGGCAAGGTACGTTTTTGTAGGGCAACTTTAAAGTGTTGTTTTTGTCGTGGTTAGAACGACGTCTCGGGTTCAACATTGTGTTGTTACCGAATTACCATGAGAGAAAAACAAGGGAAGGTCCCCTCGAGGGCGTCGCGCGTTTTTCAACGCACAACGCCTTTAAAACCTGCATTTCGTGAAGTTTTTTAAAATGCATCTTCCAAGAGGGGTCTCCGAAGTAACTTT
>Ga0126342_10013445_pt1 | contig 14505 bp, 21 predicted proteins | sample Cyp1metagenome_FD_92528 | JGI IMG/M metagenome (GOLD analysis project Ga0126342, IMG submission 92528) | Coral microbial communities from Lord Howe Island, Old Settlement Bay, Australia - Cyphastrea 1 metagenome | ecosystem: Host-associated > Invertebrates > Cnidaria > Coral ... | reverse complement strand
TGCAGATTGCCACCGCCATTGCCATTGCCATTGCTTTTGCCCTCAAAGTTGCCATCTTTGTTGCCATCAAATTTGGGCGCCTAATAGAGCATTGTTCTTGAATTTTAGATAATATATATATATTATAGATTTATCATATTGGACATGTCGCAGTAGTCTTTGTTTGTGCCAACAGTGGATCATGTTTGCTGCAAGCTGATTGTTTGCTTGTCAGGAACTGCAATCCTCTATGCAGCTGCCATAGGGTCATGCAAGAACAACTGGCGCCATGCTGTGCAGCTTCTATGCAACATGAAGTCCATCGCTGTGGAGGTGCCAATGGAAGAACTCACGTTGGACCAACGACCATGTGACCATGTGAGGAACAGAATCGGGACTTCCTGTCCAAACAAGATGCCTTTCTGTTGATAATTGAACACATCATAAACAGAAGCCAGGCAGATGCCTTCTGCGGAACCGCGCTGCTTCCATTGCTGCATTGGCGCCAAGCTGTTTACTTGCAGCAGAACAAGGCCCATCGATTCGATGGGGCGAAGGTTAAGGAGTTGTTGCAATGATCAGCGACGGTGAGTTTTTCGTAATGGATTTCTTGCCTCTTTGGGATTCTTTAGGTACTGAAGTGGTACTGACAGAAATGATGTTATAAGTAGCTGCAAGCCGTTGAGGCGACTGGTGTGAACATCATCACCTTGAACGCAGCTACTTGGCCGATCCGGAAATGAGATGGTCATTTTTTCGCGTAGATCTCGATGATCACGGAGATGTGCGGGGACTCATGATGTTTTTTTGGAGATTCAAATTTGGAAACCACGTCCACAGGCTATGAAGACCTGCGAGAAGACCAACCGCTGGCAGTGCGCTTTAGCTCTACACCAAGGCGCATTGGAAGCAAGCATGATACGAATTGAAGTTACAGAGATGTTACAGAGATGTTACAGAGATGTTCGTGAATTGAATTCATGAATTAAATTTGAATGGCAATGCAACTCGTGAATGAATATGCAACGCGAGTGAAAGGATGTTTATTGAGTACACAATGTGCAAACATGTTTGTGAAGATTTGCGAAGCTGGACTCTGGACCCATTTCTTGCGGTATTTCATGGTCCCACCAGACCAGGCGAGTTTCAACCTGACGCGATCTCCTTCAACACAGCCATTTGCGCTTGTGAGACGCTTGGCAGGATGCAGATGGGACGATATGGGACGATATGGGACGATATGGGACGATATGGGACGATATGGGACGATATGGGACGATATGGGACGATATTATTAAAACATATGCGAAACATACACTTATCATCAATGATCTATAATCATAGTATATTATATATATACACTATAATCCTAACATATACTTATATAATCGTATATAATTACAACATATTCTCTTGACAAATCTTGAGAATGCTTAGTAAGCATGAACACATTTTTTTTTGACATCCCAAAATGAAGGACGTATGGTTCTGGCACCACTGACGAAGCACTCAGGGCTGCAACGTGGTGCTGGGCACTGCAGCTTCTGCACTCCGCTGGTTACGTGGCATAGCCACGTTTTTTGTAGGTTTCTGGTGCGGTTGCTCAACCAACCGCCATTTTTCATGACAGCATTTCCATATTTCTGGATTTTCTGGCACGGGCAGGCAATTCGGCAACAATTTGTTGATGTTGAGTCAGTCGTCCTCTGTGGAATTAGGTTCCGTGAATATCGTCACCTTCAATTCAGCCATGAGAGCCTTGGTCACTGGCGAACAATGGCAAAGAGCATTAAGCATCTGGGCAGAAATTTCAGGATTAGAGGAAAGACAGCAAAATCATCAAACCATCAAAACCAAATCAAACCCGAATTTAATGCATTTCTGTCGAAGTTAGCTACTGTCAGCAACTTTTCGGGTTGTCATCAATCTTTGCACTAGCCATCTACTAGACATGTCTCCGTCATGTCTGTTCCCACACATTGCACTGGGCTGCACTGGGAATGTCGCTGAGGTTTGTTGGAGATCATCCACTTTCGACGGCTGAGCATGACATCAGTGACCTCCTCTACGGCCATCACGGCGTGCGATCGAGGCGCGCCTCTGGAGTGGTGCAAAGCATTGCCACAGTTGATATGCTCTTCCACTGATACCCCTGGTTGATGCTGGTTGATGCTGGTTGATGCTGGTTGATGCTGGTTGATGCTGGTTGATTGTTGAAGCCATTTTGGTCAAAGCACCTAAAAGTGTACGTGCTACCTTCCCGCGACCACGTGTTCTCTTGTTGCAATGGCAATGGCACAGCCAAAGAAGCCAGCAGGTGGAGCTTACGGTCAATTCCTGGCCGAGAAACGTCCAGAACTGCAGACGCAGTGCAAAGGACAGCCCATCACGGCTATCACCAAGTTGGCCTCTGAGAAGTTTAAGGCTCTCAGTGAGGAGGACAAGAAGATCTACCAAGAGAAGTTCGTGGCTGCCAAGGCCAAGTATGATGAAGACATGAAGGCATTCCTGGAAGCAGGAGGTGAGAAGAAAGCCACTAAGAAGAAGGGCAAGAAAGACATCAAGAAGAAGAAGGACCCTCAAGCTCCGAAGAAGCCAGCTGGGGGTGCGTACGGCTGTTTCCTTGCGAAGAATCGCGCTGCTTTCATGAAGGAATGCAGCGGTCAGCCAGTGACGGCTGTGACGAAGCTGGCATCTGCCAAATGGAAGGACCGAACATGTTTGCTCTCAGTCATTATATCAATTATCCAATGCTATCAATGAGCTTTCACATTGCTGAGTCGTTGAGTTTTGTGTCTTACCAATCTTCGCAAAGATGTTTGCAATCCCACTGTTGCTTCACCTTTTGACATGTGTGAAGGAGCTCAGTGATGAAGACAAGAAGATCTATGAGGAGGAGTTCCAGAAGAAGAAGGAAGAATACCAGGAAGCCATGAAGTCCTACGTTCCATTGTCCAATGCCGACACAGATGATGAACCCCCCGCAAAGAAGCGCAAGACCAAGGAGGGAGCTGCTGAAGCTGCCAAGTCCAAAGAGTCCAAAGCGGCTGAGAAAGCAGATGCCAAGGCTTCGAAGGCTCAGGCCAAGGCTGAGGCCAAGGAAGCGAAGGCCAAGGCGAAAGCTGAGGCAAAGCCCAAGGGAAAGGCCAAGGCCAAGGCCAAGGCAGCAGATGCCAGCGCCGGAGTGAAGCTGGAACCTGCCGTGGCGGCCAAGGCAGAGAAAGCAGGATGGAAAGATGTTCTTGTGAAGCTGGCGGCGCTTCCTGATGTGATTGCAGCTGGCAAGAGCCAGACTGCCATGCTCCAGGCATTGGAAAAGGTGAATGGATTGTTGCATCCGGCCAAGAGAGCCCTTTTGGGTGCGTAAGTTGTCAAGAGTGAGATCTATATTTGAATCCCAGAAACGGGGGATGTCAATTGCAAATTGAACGTGTGTTTTGTGGACACGTTCTTCGGGGTGCAATTGTAGATCATTCGTGCTGCGTCGCAGTCTCTGGCATCAATCGTGCTTTGGAGTGGAAAAATGAGCTGCAGCTACAGCATGTTATTACATCCCAAAACCACGTTTCCAAATTCATGCGATGCCATATATGCTGCAAGGGTTCCTCTACGCTCCAGTTCTGCCAGGGGGTTTGTGGCAGCTTGCCCTTGCTCTTCTTTGGGACGACTTGGCCATGGGGAATATACAGGTGGTCACGATCAGTTCGGCGATCACAGCATGTGACGCTTGGCAATTTAAGATATCTAAGCAGGGGCCTATCTGTCGTGTGACGTCTGCAGGAGCTGAAGCCACTGAGATGTCATGGCCTTTACAAAGCTGAATCGATAGTGTGCCACTAAGGAGAGAGCGGGTGAATGGCAGAAGGCACTACAACTTTTCTGGGAGCTCACTGGAAAGGTAAAATTGGACATCATTGCAGCTTGGTTGTGTTGACCCTTTCTCCAATTTGGATATCGGATAGGGAATCACCCAGTCCCATCACTTCCAGTGGATACAGCCGGATACGGGTTCTATCGGGTTCTCATGATGCTTCTGAGGCCTTCAACGCAGCCATCAGTGCAAGCCGTGGCCAGTGGGTTTTGTCCATGCAGCTGCTATGGATCTTGCGAAGTCGTGGGATCAAGGTGCCAGAGAAGGGCATGGTGTGAGATGGTGTGAGTATTTGACTCCCAAAAGTGTCCCAAACCCCAGTGCAATCTGCTTTTCAAGCCCCTTCAGGATAGCATGGTGACCATGGCAACCATTGCGACCAGCTGTGCAAGTGGCCGATACTCGTTTTGGAACATTCCACATGACTGGTGGATACTGGTGGAATGTAGCAGCCAAAAGAGTAAAACCATTTTGCCGCCCAGGACAATGGCACCGCGCAACCCTACTATCATCCCGCTCGATTGTTGGGCAACTCGGACATCGTTGTTGATCTTATTGAACTCCTTGCGAGTCCGAAAACATTTGTTTGGCAATCGTCCATGTCGCTTCTTTCTTGCCTTTTGAATCCTTTTGAGCTATGATACATATGATACCATGATACCATGGTTGGGGAAATGAACATACATCTAGCATCATGTAGCAGCGATTTTTCCGCTTCATCGCTTCACCGCCCGAATCTGTTTCGCCTTGGTACGGCCAGCTGAAGAGCTTCAGGCAGAATGCGGCACTCAGTGCCTGTGAAGGCACTGGACATTGGCAGGAGTCCCTCACTTTCTTGATGGAGATGAAACTGGAGGCCGGAGAAGGGATTTGTGCCATGGCTCTCTTCTCCTAGCTGTGATGACAGGTGGTGATATTTTCCACTGAAATTCTTTGAAACTCTTCTACTAAAGTTTTGTGTTTGCTACCCAATAGATTGATCCAAAACGCATTTGAGCTTGGATCACTTGTTATCCTTGATTCCCGGTGAGCCCTTCAGGCCGTACAGCCAAGTTCAGTGTCGTGGAACAGCTGCGCCAGTGCTATGAGTGAGAAGTGGACAGTAGGCTACTCAAGTCCACGTTCTCATGCAGGATTGCAGAACCATTTCATGTGAAGCTGAGACATGGGCTTAAACTTGAGGGAGAGAGGGAGAGAGAGAGGGAGAGAGAGATGGAGTTGCTTGAGAACTTGTGCTGTCATGGATTTCTAAGGTAGCCATGGCGTTGCTGTGCCAAGCTCAGGACAAAGTTTCAAACTGGAAGCTATACTGAATGATTTTCAACAGCGTTTATGGAAGGGGAAGGCAGTTGGGCATTACAAAATATGCATGCTGCCTGCATCGTTTGCATTTCCTGTAGACTGATTGGTGATTCATTGGGAGGAGGGGTGCCTTGAAACCACCTTGCCACTGAGCAATGCCGCAATGAGTGCCTGCCAGAAACTTGTTTGCAGGCTGTTAGCTGGGGGGATTGGGTTCATGATTGGCTCACGATGTTCTCATAGCCATAATTTGTCACTTGTCCAGAAATACCCTAAGTTATGGCAATTTTAATGAAGACAATGATGATCGACCATGCGATTTGGGGGTTTCCTATTTTTGGACAATCCCAAATGAGCCAAAACCACCAAGGACATGTGCGCATTGGCCACAGACCCTGGGTGTGCTGGCTGATCTTCCACAGAGGAAGCTGCAAGGCTCCAGCCTCAGAAAAAAACATGGCCTACGCACCATAGGCGGACATGTGTGACACATAGCCTTATTCATGCCACCACAAGAAACCAAGGAGATCTGTTGAGCTTTAGTGCGGGGCTTCAAAGCTCTTGGCGCAGCAGCCTGGAAGTGCTGAAGATGCTGCAAGATGCATCAATCCAGGAACGCACTGGGCACACTTTGCATGATCAAAAGCTTTCTGAATAAGAGCTTGTGGAGCAGAATTGGAAGTTCTCAAGATCTTAGCAGTCTTAGCAGCCTTAGCCTTTTTTTGATGATGATCATGATGTAGAGTGTGGTAGCCACGGACGTAGCTCTAAAATAAGCAGGAGCGAGCCATGAAAGTCCGTGTGAATACACAGAGTTGGACATGTGGTCCTGCTGAGTTCTTCTTTTCGCGTTCAGTACGGAGGTGGATGCCATTGCGTACGATGCCATGCTGAGTACATTAGAGAAAGCAGGACAAGGCAAGTGCGGAGCGACCATGTTTGCTGTGGGATGCTCTACACCTTCGAAACATGCTGTGAACAATCCTGTGGATACCTGGGACATACATGTTACATGTTTGCACATGTGGGCTTCTTGACCTGCTAAACTTATTGAACAACGCCTTGCTGCAGATTGATTTCAGAGCTTCGGCTCTTCAGCGCGTTTTTCCACTGTCCAGGTGCTTTGCTTCTGGAGCTGCTGACCGATTTGCAGCAGCTGGGAGAGCAAAGTACCCAAAAAGCTCTGGCAGTGGGTGGCTTTGGTTCTTGAGAGCGATGCAGATGATGCGGCGATGAGGGAACCCGATTGAGTCCAGCGATGCTTGGAGCCTGGGCACCTGCAATCGCAGCCTTCATTGTGGGAGCGATGCACGTGGAAGAAGCACCCGGAAGCACACGGAAGCACCGCTACTTCCGTCACCTCTTGGAACCTCGACTTTCCATGTAAATCCAGCTCAGTCGGCTTTGCAGGTACCATTGGTACCCTGAGCAGCACAGGTCTGTCGAAGCAGCTGCATGTTGGTCAAGATGGTGCCTCAGTGACCTCGAAGAAGCGCTTGAAGCTGTGCTTACTTTGGCTGAAACAAAGGACTCTGCTGCTGAAAGTGTTAGCCATAAACGCGCAAGTGGCCATCCCAACTGAATTGAATTTGAACATCAAGAGAGATCCTATTTTTGCCAACAAACAATAGGTGGGTCTCCAGCCTTCAATAGCGAGTTGTAGCATGTTGTAGCCATTTCCTTCCGCCTGAGTTGCAAGCAGGCCATTTTTTCTCCAGAAAGCTTTCGCAATTGAATCGTCCCCACTTGCGTTTTGGCTTTGTGGGACCCTGTGCCACTGTGTTTCACTGCTGTGTTTGAATCTGTTGGAAGTTTCAAAGTGACATGTACAAGTTCAAATTAAATCAGTCAGCAGTACAACCAGTATTTCTGTTTTCAATCTGGAGTCTTTTCCTCAGCACAACAGAGGTGACATCCAGCTTTTAGGGTTTCAAACCAGTTACATCAGAAGTCAAAGCACCATTTTGGCTGGTTTTATGGCTTTGTTTTTGGGCCCCATTTGGCACCATGCTAATGCAGTCTACTCTTATTGGGCATTGCCGCGGCCAAGTGTTTGGAATTGATGTAAGCGATGTAGAACAAAGCTTCTACGGCCAACTTGCTGCCAGCTCATCCAGGGACTTTGAAATCAGGTTCCACGTGTAGAGATGTGTTCCGAGACGCCAGCATTTTGCTTTGGAGAACAGGTCCACTACTTGTCGCGCCAGACGAACGAATGGATCCCAGCTGTGGTTCAAGGCCATGTCATGGTTGGTCAAACACGTTACTACAACTTGGATGTCCAGGAAGCTGCCGATCCCAGCCGAGTGATGTCCAGAGAGCAGTATGAAGCAATGAAGTTCGTGAATCCGGTGAATCCATTGACGGAAGTCTTTTGCTTTGGAGAACAGGTGCGCTACCTGTCCAGAAGTACTGGACAATGGATTCCTGCTGTCGTTCAGGGCCATGTCATGATCGGTCAAGAGCTTCACTATCACTTGGACATACAGGAGTCGGCTCACCCAAGTCGCGTGAAGCGGGAAGCTGGGCAAGCAGCTCAAGCAACTCAAGCAACTCAAGCAACTCAAGCACAGTATCCACAGTATCCACCAAGTGCCATGGCTCCCACAGTCCCTGCGCTCCCTGAAGTTCCAGCTCCACCAGCACCAGCACCAGCACCAGAGCCTCAGGTGCCTTGCACCGCTGCTTCGGTGAACTCGCGCCCGGTGCCTGCGCCGTTGGAAGACTCCGTTTGTGCTCTGAGGGTGGCATCTCCAGCGCCTCGTGCGAAAGCAATCTCGGTGCCACAAAGCCGCCAGAGAGAAAGCATTCCACCAGCCGCCAAAGCTCCAGATAAGACAACTAAGACCAGCTGTGAGATGCAAGATGGTTTGAAAGAGCCTGAAATTGTGAAAGGGGGTCCTGGGGGTCTTGAACGTGTTGAACGACCTTCTGACCTCTTCAGTCAGAAGACTTTTTTGGATGAGCCCCATTTTGGGCTTGCCAGGGAGACCTTCCCCGATTCGCCTGATTCACTGTCTTTGAATGTGTCAATACCTCTGATACCTGTGGCGCCGCAGACTCGGCATCGAGTGGAGCAAGTTGAAGGAGCTGCTCGTCCACCGGTGCTGGTGCAGCCAGTGCAGCCAGTGCAGCCGGTGCAGCAGGTGCAGCGGCTGTCGGATCTCTTCAGTCAAAAGACTTTCCTGGACGAGCCACACTTCGGAGTCTCAACGACCTGTGACAGCTTGGTCGAAGATAGCATACCGGTCAACAAAAAAAAGCTGCTGTCTTGCAGCAACTTGCAGGGCCAACATGTCAGCCAATGATGTGGCTTGCCAGTTTGTAGATAGGCCGATATTTGTGAAACTTCGATGGCCAGTGTATTTCATAGATTAATACATATGGGCCTATCATGTTCAGTTGTGAATTGATTCTCAAGGTTTGTAGTTTTGAACGTGAGCCAATTGCTCACACGTCCGAATCACCATTTTTGATCAAAGTGCTGCAGGCACTCTGAGCCAGCTGATTTCAAAGCCAATTCAAGACGGGGTCACATGTTTCTCAAATAGCACAGTCCCTTCCAGAAGGGTGAAGACAGCGCAAAGCAAGCTACTGTATGAAACGGCTGCAGGCTGCAGGCGTATTTGTACATCTCAGGGAGGATCATTCAGAGTAGTTAAGTTGCTGTGGATCTCACGGCATCCAAAGTTGAGATAGTCCAGTCATGTCCAGCCAAACAGATGGACAAGTTCTTGCCCCATGGTAAGACGTGGAGCGCCCCCACAATGGGGCCGAGGTGGCCAAAGCACGGGCGAAAATCCGAAGATTCAGAGGCTGGGTCAAGACTCCAACGGTGGAAACTGTGGAAATTGTGGAAGCATATTGTAGATGTCGAGATCGTAGAATCAGACCGCAAAGAACTTGCCATCATGTTTACAGTATGTTTACAGTATTTTGCGGTTTGCTACCGGATGGGACATAGAAATGCCTAAGCCGATGAATTCGATCTCGCACATTTCTATATCTCTTAAGATCCTGCAGGAAACTTCCCATCCGAGCGGATGCAGCTGGACTGCTGCAGCTGAGTACGATTCCAAGGGTCACACATTCCACAGACTGAGACGGGTCTTCGGCTGTCCAAAATGCTGACCCAAAGTTCCTTTCCAAGGCCAAGATGCCGGTTTGAAGCAAGTGGAACGCATTGTGATCCCTCAGCTGAAGGTTGGAAGAGGGAGATGAGGGAGATCTGAGGTGGTTGTTGTTTTTTTGTGAAAGCTGTGTGTGATTTGGACCAATTTTGGACAACATTTGTGAGATTTGCAGGCGTGGAAATGGAATCCTGACTTGGCTACTCATGCGCTCAAGGCTTTGGCGCGCCTTGACAGATAGGATTCACGACGCATACGCATGTTTGATCTGGCAGCGGGATGCAGAAGCACTTGTTGAGCTCGACAGCACCACTGGGATCTTATGGCGTTCATACAAGTTGGGTCCGTTGTAGGTCTTATGTGATGGCAGGTACCATGCAGCTATTCATGGACACAGGTGGTTTTGCTGTCGTGAAGTCCCAATACTCTGAGGAAGAGGGGCTTTGTAAGACTTTGCTTGCATACGCTGAACGTCATGAGGAGAAGCGAGGTGGGGAGGTTGCCTGGAAAACTTGAGCTTGTATATTGTATACTCTATACTATATACATCTCTATACTGTATATATTTGTAATATCAATTTGTATACTTTACTGAATAAAGTGTGACCTTCCAATACCTTCCAACTCATCTGGGTGGTTTTCCTGATTGCACCGGCCATTGCATCCGCCATTGCATCGGTGGTACGTCCCAGGTGACTCCCCTTACGGCTCATTACAATGCTGCGCTGGCAGCGAGTGCCGAAGTGAAGATCCTTGGCGCGTCCAAAATTTTGTGTCACGTCTGTAGAAAACTGAGACTTGCTCTGACCATTCTGGAGGAATTCTGTCGGATGTACCTGGGGACGGGGGAGCACCTCCAAAAACCAGAAAAGACAGTCGCATAAGTCGCAACGTTGTTCCAAGATGTTCCAAGATGTTCCAAGATGTTCCAAGATGTTCCAAGATGTTCCAAGATATCTAAGGGAGTGGACAGTCACGCTCTTTCTGCTCGAGAGAATGCAGCAGGATGAGGCTCACCATCTCTGGTTCATCGCTGAGAGGATGTGGACCTTTCTGAAACTGAGAATCTTCGATGGTCCCTTAGCAAGCACCTTTTTCAGTCCTTCAATAGATCATTTCACTGAATAGATATCAATAGATTAGGTTTTACATCTTTTTCATGAATCAAATTCAATGATGTTCAATGAACCTATAGCTTTACAAAAGTGCAGCCAAGCTATCAGGCTGCCGTGAATGACGACACCGTGAAAGAGGCATGGTGCGAAATTGACCTCCAAGGATGCCTGTCTTTCTTAGGTATCACTACTGACATGTACCGACTGTAGCGTGATTGAGCTGTTTGGTATGTGAGTACATGAGCGACGCAGATGTTTGGCGGTATGGCACCATCGCACCGTCACTGGCGCAGACAATGAGATCTTGCAAAGCCTGGGAGCGGGCATTGGAATTTTGGATGTTGCTTCGCAGCAGAGACACCGGACTCAGTGCTCCTCAGTTGCAACTGGCACATCACATGCATATTGGTTTCAAACATCATTCCACATTTTCGCCATGATTTTCTCCATGAAAACTGGCATGAAATGGCCATCAATTGGGGGTATCCCATGGTTTTCCCATGGTTTTCCCATGGTTTTCCCATAGTGAACCCAGGTGGCATCGCACAACCACGCCATGGCTGCCATGATCCAAGCACCGAAGCTGGCGCTGGAGATCTTCGAAAACGTCCGAGATGATCCGGGCCTGGGAGCTGATGGAATGAGTCACCTGGTACCCCAATGGCTGGATGGGTTTCAATGGAAAATTCTATATATATTCAAATGGATGATTTAGGGGTACCCCTATTTGAGGAAACCTCCATTATACATACAATATATACATAACTCTCTCTCTCTCTATATATATATACATACGTATAATATGTAATATGTATATCGAATGTTACAGGTGATTCATCATGATTCACCCATCAACTGTGATGGAACTATATATACATACCGAATATGAACCATGGTAGATTAGTACGCAGTGTTATTCATGATCTTTCCTTTTAGCCCTCATCAATGAAGGTTTGTATGGTTTTGCTGCCCTTAGGGTTGGAGTCATGCTTTTATTGCGTTCTTGCCATAGTGTTTATGTACGGGCAGGCCTGCTAGTGGTGCTGCGATTTGTCAACGCAGTTGATTTCTCGTGCTTCGTGGTACTTAGTCATTTTATGTGTTCATATCCCAGTGGTCAGGTTACAGTCTTGCAATCGCATGCTATGGGCGTCTTCAGCAGTGGAAGGAGCGGGCTGAAAAGGATGCATCAGACAATCCATGACGTTGGCAAATCTGTCCTGCACCCCTTCCGTTTATTGTGTTTCTTTTACCACGGTATTCGGGCAGTCAGGGTTCATCTTTACCTGCCTCCACATTATTGATTGTTGTAGTCTTGCACTTGTTTTTGTGGCAGCACTTCTGGTTTCGTTTGTCCTGCTCGTAGGAGAAAACAGGAAGACACTAGCGAGAAAATAGAGGGAACAATATTGAGGAAAAGGAGAACATAGGAAAGAAAACAGGGAGGGAAATTGGAGAAAGACATGGAGGAAAATAAGGAGCAAACTAGGGAGAAAACTAGGAGAACATAGGGAGGAAAATAGGAAGAAAAACGGGTAAAAAATAGGGAGGAAATCGAGAGAAAAATCTGGATGAACATAGGAAGAACATAGCGAGAAAATAGGGAGGACAATCAGAAGAAGAAGAAGAAGAAGAAGAAGAAGAAAAAGAAGAAGAAGAAGAAGAAGAAGAAGAAGAAGAAGAAGAATAGGAACGAAAATAGGGGAAAATACGCACTCGCTGTGCTTTGGTTGAGTGCGCATTGTGTAATCTGATCAAGGATTAGGTTCTTTTGTTGTTCCGAGATACTGTATGACAAGGGAAACAGAATCAGCAGCGGCGTTATTTTTGCATCTTCGAATCACCTGAGAAGGTGCTTATAGGTATCCGCATGCTTCAGTGGGGATATCCAGGACTCTCTACGAATGATGGAGGAGATGTCCAACAACGCTCTGGTCTCTTCCTTGCAAGGAGAGGTGGACTTTTTTTTGGACGCTGTATAGTATTATATTTGCAGTCGCCTCTCAGGTCTTGCTCTTTCATTACAACTCTGAGTAGAGTGGAAAAGGTGAAGAAGGCAAGACAAAGTGTGGCAACAAGATTCACAAGAGAAAATAGTGCATAATATATCATGGTGTGCAGTGTATAATATATATAATTATATATATATATATACATTTTTTTTTACATATGTGTATTTACAATATAATATATATATATACACATGAGTATCTCTATACTGTAATATATGTATTCCTTTTTTGCTTCTGATTCCGAATTACTATTATTCTTGTTATTATTGCTACTGATTACAACATACATACATACATACATACATACATACATACATACATACATACATACATACATACATACATACATACATACATACATACATACACACGCACACACATGCATGCATGCACGCACGCACGCACGCACGCATGCATGCATGCATATGTAAGTGTGTGTGTATATATATACATACATTATATTTACACACATACATATGCATATAGCTAAGGTGCCTGAAGCCCTTCACTTTGCCTCCGCTATCTCGGCTCTGGGGAGATCCTCAGAATGGGAACGTTCCGTCTCCTTGTGGCAGGACGTGAAGGCAACCAGGGCATGGGTCAGTCAATTTGGGATGATCCGAATAGATTTGATATATATATATATTATATTATATATATATTATATTATATATTATATATATATATTATATATATTATATATATTATATATATATTATATATATATTATATATATATATATATTATATATATATTATATTATATATATAAATATTTGGGTGTTATATTATACCATATGATTCCACTTCATACACCATATGATACTTCACGCAGCTCGTCTTTTTTGGATGTCACTCAGTTCCTAAAGAGAAGCTGCTGGCTGAACTGACCCAGAGAAAGGGTATGACGGTATGATCAATTTTCACCACATCAATACAAATCAGCTTTACTTCTGTTTCCAATGCAGAATCCCCTTTTCAACACCACATTCTGCCGAGCGCCTCTAGGCAGGGGCTGATGCCGGTGGGTTCTTTGCCATCGTGACGACCTTGGCGCATCAGCAGAAATGGTCCTTGGCGCTAGAGGTATTGAAGGAGATGATTGCAGAGGAGCCTCCTAGACAAAAAGACCTGACATGCTGTGAAAAATCGAAAAATAGATCTCACAGCAGATTGAAAGCAGTGCTTAACTAGAGTTGGTGCAGCTTTGATAGCAACGCTTCACTGACACCAGGACTTGGATCCAAAGCAGACCATGCAGGGCATCGTGAGTAAAGTGGTAGGAAACCGAGACCGCACGGCACCCGACAGTCTGATGGATTCTGAATAACCTCCAAAACTTAAGACTCTTTGAAGTGCATTTTCCTTTGCCCAGCCTCACTTGCTCTTTGTGAGGTTGACAGATCAGGGCAAAGTGCCTGGGGCTGCAATCATTTTGTCAGGGGGCCATTTGGTCACAGATGTGTCACGTCTGTAGATTTCTGATGCATCACTGCACCGTTTTGCTTAGGAACAGAAGCCCGTCCCAAAGGTGGGCGAGGAAAGCCGCGAGGAAGGCAGAGGATAAAAGGAATGAGAGAAAAATGCGCTAACGGCCGCGAAGATGCTCGGGAAAATTCACCTGATTTTGATGAAAGACACTTTGCATCATAAGTGCAGATAAGACTCAAGAGCGAAAGACTCAAGCTGATCCTGCAGTTTCCTGGTCCTTGATTGTTTCTTGCCCATTGGCTGTATTGCCCAATCTTGCAAACTCTGACCCCACTGCGCAGGGGCAAAGTGACCTTGGCTGGGGACAGTCACCAACACAGGCGGAACTCAACCAAAACCGCAGCTTTGCACAGAGTACTGGGCTCCGGTGCAGGTGTTGGAAGCCCCCCCGGCTCAAGCCACCAGCAGACGTTCTCCGAGGCACATTTTGATGACATGTTTGTCTCAGTTTATCGCGCTGCATGTCAAGACTCAAACCACTCCCTTCGAACTTAAGATTTGATTGCCATTTTTTGGGTTTGGTCCAATTGAAACGAGGGCATATGAGGGCTAAGATTGCTGTCCCTATCAAAAGTATTCAAAAGTTGCATCTGTCCCCAAAGTCTT
>Ga0126342_10013444_pt1 | contig 14506 bp, 13 predicted proteins | sample Cyp1metagenome_FD_92528 | JGI IMG/M metagenome (GOLD analysis project Ga0126342, IMG submission 92528) | Coral microbial communities from Lord Howe Island, Old Settlement Bay, Australia - Cyphastrea 1 metagenome | ecosystem: Host-associated > Invertebrates > Cnidaria > Coral ... | reverse complement strand
ATGCATGCATGCATGCATGCATGGATGTATGTATGGATGGATGGATGGATTGGAATGGAATGGAATGGAATGGAATGTTATGTTATGTAATGTAGTGTAGTGTAGTGTGATGTGATGTGATGTGATGTGATGTAATGTATGTATGTCTGTATATACACATATACATAGAGTCAATGCTATATACATAGAGAGAGATAGATACACGAATAATATACATATATCATTTACATATACGTCATTTCTCAATGCTATATCAATGCTATATCACTGCTATGTAGCATACATATACATACATGTATATATATATATATCAATACACATGAACGTGGGTGGTCCTTAGAAATTGGGGATCCCAAGTCACCATGGGTTTCAGTACTACAATGGTCGTCCATGACTTGGATGATAACTGGGGGTCCCCCCATGACTGGATGGAAACCCCCATATATCCGTTCACCATCATTTTCCTTTCTCAATGCGAATTTTATGGGTGTACCCCCATTTTCAGACAGACCCAAATGCAAATATTATTGTATATATGAATCATATTGTTTTTTATTTATATATGTACTTATTTGTTTATCTATTGATTTATGTGTTTATATAATATATATATATATTCATATTAATCGAATTATCAATCATTTATATATATATATATCCCAACTGTTCACCTTCGGCCTGCGCTTCTTGCCCCAGCAGGCTCTGGTGGCACAGCCGCCGCAGCTGTTCCACGGCCTCAGCGCAGTCCGCGCAGCGCGGCAGCGCCAGGGCGGAACACACGCAGCCGCCCAGGCGGTAGAGGTCCGTGGCCTCGGTCTCCAGGTCCTGGCGCGGTCAGCTTTGGAAGGGATTTTTGTGGAGAAAAATATGGGAAAATTCCGAAACGATGGGAAAATGGCCATTTTGTAATGGATAGAAATGGAGCTTTAGAGCTGGGAAAATGATATCCATGAGATCCCAGAACTAGATTAATTGAGGTTTAGAGCTGGGAACATCATTGAACTAAATGGATTTTCCAGCAAGCCATGTTTGATTTCCGGAGGGATCAATGTGCAATTTCCAACTTGTAACATGTGTTAACCAACCAAAAGACAAAGATGGAAAATAAGAAATGTAGTTTGTCAGGAAGATAATTACAATAGATGTGTTAAAATTAAAATGACCAAAAGCTCAGGGTCCTTGCTGCGACTATAAAGTAAAAATCCGCCCTGCGCTGAGCCGGTAGCAGAACAAAGCTCAAGTTCTGCAGTGGGGAAAGCTTTACAGTGCTAATCTCAGTCCAGGTGTCTTTTCATTTCTTGTGTCCACCCAGCACTCCAGCCACTCCCCCCTCACCGCCCTCCAACCTCGCCGGTGTACAGTGCGATATACTGTTCTGGCGCGGAGAAGACCTAAGTCTCAGCCAGACATGGCAACTGCCAACTTACTCGGCATTCGAAGCTGCATTTGAATAAATGCAGAATATTCGGGGTGGTTGGACCCAGCAGGTTCCATTTGTTTGCAAAAAAGGTTGGAAAGAACTTCATTGCAGTCTGTCTTCAAATGGACCTGAAAATTGTCAATTGAATGGTGGGAAATATCATTGTGAACAATGATTCAGATTTGGTTGCTGAAACAGACTCACAGATCAACATGTAAAAAATACATGAAAGTGCCCAATATCCTAATTGACCCCAATTGAGCAGTGTTAAAAACCCTCTATCGTCCCTTGATACTGGTGAGTTAATATGATGTCCCAGTTCATGGATTGTGATCATCCCTAATATATATATATATATGGTATAACCCCATATGGAGGTTTCCTAAAACAGGGGTACCCCCAAATCATCCAAGTCATGACCATCTTAGTATTGAAACAACCATGGTGACGACTGGGAATCCCCATTAAAAGAAAAAAACATATGTATCATCAACCAAACAGTGTTGTTCATCAATTATATCCCCACATCGTTGATGGTTAAAGCCCAATAAGAGCTCTATGAATGGTGGAACGATACCCTCATTAAACCCATCAAAACCTATCAAAACCCATTAAAACCTATTAAACCCCATTAAAACCCATTAAACCCCATTAAACCCCAAGAAAACCCATTAAACCCCCTTAAAACCTATTAAACCCCATGAAAACCCATTAAACCCCATTAAACCCCATTAAAACCCATTAAACCCCATGAAAACCCATGAAAACCCATCAAAACCCATCAAAACCCATTAAACCCCAATTAAACCCCATTAAACCCCATTAAACACCATCAAAACCCATTAAAACCCATTAAAACCCATTCAACCCCATTAAGCCCCATCAAAACCCATCAAAACCCATTAAAACCTATTAAACCCAATCAAACCCCATTAAAACCCATTAAAACCCATTAAAACCCATTAAACCACATTAAAACCCATTAAATCCCATTAAAACCCATTAAAACCCATTAAAACCCATTAAACCCCATTAAAACCCATTAAAAACCACTAAAACCCATTAAACCCATTAAACCCCATTAAAACCCATGAAAATCCATTAAAACCCATTAAACCCCATTAAAACCCATTAAAACCCATTAAACCCCACTAAAACGCATGAAAACCCATTGTAGCCCATTAAACCCCATTAAAACCCATTAAACCCCTATTGTATAATGGTTATCCCCATATAATCATCACTCAACAAAGTCTTTCAACTCGGCTCACCGATGGCGGTCGCAGGCTGGTCAGCTCCCTGGGAACGATGGCACGACGCTGCAAGCTGCGGAACCTCAAAGTCGCATCGCTGTGCGAAGCTCTGTATCTGTGCATGTTTATGCTGATAGAAATGATATTGTATACAACTGTAGATGGTGTGTATGTAGACATACATATATAGATATATAAATAGATATAGATGTACGATGGGTGCAGTGTGTATGAAACGTGTGCTTAAACGTTTGGAAAAAAGATGCAAAAAGTATATGTATAAATCACGGAAAATGCACATGGAGGAGAAGTTCATCATCCCCGTCACTTTCCCCGTGCTCACCCCCATGAGCAAGGACATCAGTACACTAGGCACCGGATCTTCGACAGTAGCATCCATCCCAACTAGGCACGTCGCACAACATGGCTCATGGCTCATGTTTAGCAAATCTGTTAACAACTAATGTTGGTAAAGCAGTAATAAACCATCCCCATTTTTACCACAAATGGGTGCTCTAAACCATCAAAACATGGGTGGTTTATGATCCAAAAACCCAACTTTCCCATGGCAAAGCCCCAACAGCCCAGCGGCTCGAGCAAGCGCTGCTCCCAGTGCGCCCTGGATTCCCCAGCACTTCGGGAGGCGCGCGACCAGCCACAGATCATGCCACTGACTGAGGCCTTGAAGAACTGGTGGTTACCCAACATGGCTTGCTGGAAGAAATTTCTTTATAGATTATAGTCCATAATAGAGGATTTTCCCACCAATAGACTATATTCATAAGGGATTTTCCATTGCCACGTTTGATTGCCAAAGGGTACAGTACCATTTCTGGCAACATTTCAATCCTTTTGTGGGAACTGGTGGATTCTTAGAACTTAGTCGAGAACAATTACCAGAAAATCCTAAAGATGATTGGACGGTAAAGATGCTCTACTTTCCCTCTGTGGATTTTCTGATCGAATCAAACCAGTATGTATGGCCAGACTTCGTATAACTGCGGGATGTCACCAATGAACATAGGGAGGTTAGACTCGGTTAGACCGTTGGACCTCCGTACCATGGGCCATGGGACCGATTGTCCTACTAATCCGTTGAGACCTGAATGATCCCAGAGCCCCCGCAGGTTTGATGGTTTCGAATGTGAATTTTGTAATATATTTCATTGGACAAACCCATGTCATCTTTGTTTCTAAACCCTCTGGATTTGTAATCCACCCAAGAATTGCCTCCTCATCCTCGGTCTGCCGGAACGTAACCGTGGGGCCTTCCCTCAGAGCGGGTAGCTGAAACGGGCTGGCGCCCCTCAGAGTCTGGAATTCCCAGTCCACATGCTGATGTTTACCAGACCTCTGACTTGCCACGTAGATCCCACCTTAGGACCTTCACTTTTCCATACTTTTCCCAATCCTACCTGCTTCGGTATGATGTGTGTCATGAGGATATTCGACCATGGCACATGTCAGGGATGATGATCCAATGGAATATTTGTACAATAACTCCCCACAAGTAGGTGGCATCGTTTCCACAAAACAGGAAGGCGGTGTGTTAATCGACATGCTGCTATTGCAGCCTAGTTTGGGCACAAATGGATGACCCAGACCCACAAAATCTGCCTAGGATCGATACAGCACCAGCATACTAAGGGGGTGGTCCAAAAATAGTGAAAATTCCAATTGCAAACGGTACCCCCATTTTGGTGAAAATCCGCAAAAGGCCCCTACATAGACAGATGTCACCATCCGATTGGCGTGGTAAAACGCTGGCTAAACCTGTGGTTGGAACTAGAATATCTGCTACTTTAAATATATAATAATATGTATATATATATATATATCCATCCATCCATCCATCCATCCATCCATCCATCCATCCTCCGCTAGTGCTATCCCAAGAACGGATCATGGAAGAGCAAGTCTTTGGGCTGCAGATCGCCATGGATCCATCCTCGTTGGTGCACCTGCTTCAGATCGTCACGGATCTGGTCATACCCGGTTGGAATTGGGACCTTGAAAAGGAACAAACAGATTTTCAGAATATGAGGGTTTCCATAAATGGTGGTAACCCTAAATCATCCATGTTCATCAATGTTCATCGAATTGTCCATTAAAAACCAACTATTTTGGGGATGCCCCATTTTATGGAAACCCCATATTAGTAAAAGCATGGCATGTGGGGCATGGCCATCAATGGGAATTCTTACAGTAAGATACATCAATCCCAAAGAAACGGGGGATTCCCCTCACCTTTTATGGACTCACAGGACGCCAGAAACCGAACGCGCCTGATCCAAGACGTTCAAATAGAAGCAGGCCATGCGGTACACATCCACAGGAGTGCCTTCACCGGACGCACGCCATGCGTCCAGCGGCGGCTTCCATGTTTCAGGTTTTGGCGGATGTGTATTGATATGGGCCCTTGCTAGTTCTAGATTTTGGCCTTCCAAATCCCCCTATCACAAACACGTCTCCATTGACAAACCACAAAAATGGTCGCGCCTGAAAGGGTGGAATCCCCTGGTTGAATCAAAAAAACGGATCTATCCATCCTAACAAAGGCAATAGGTCAACAAAACAACACATGTTTTCAACCATCGTCCAGGTCATACTCCCCAGTCCAAACAGCCCATCCTAGCAGCATTCGCAACCCTTGGCTTGCCCGTGAGCGGCTACAGTAGTTGTATCAGCTGGGGGTGTTGTTAATTGTACTAATTACCCTATTGAAAAGTCTATCCAATACATTCACAAGCATAATCATCAAAGTTTTCCTTGTTACTTTTTTCAGCAACGGAGCCCACCCCTTGTTGTGAATGACCCTTCTCCCAGGGAAGGGCTACGCGGCCTGAGCGCTCTTGAAGGCTGGGAGCACTGTGGAAGTGCATCGCCAGGGCTCGAACGCCCAAATTTTCGAAGAAGAAGGGCTGACCGTAAAGCCTGGAACCAAACAAGGGATTTCAGGGGAACTCAAGGTACCAAATCCAGGTTCTAGATGGTTCTGGATGGTTTTGGTCCATTCTTGGAAAAACACCTGCAACTTTGGAATGAAACATGATGTTCCAAGAGTTTCCATAAAACCAATCCAGTAGAGTAAAGGAATAAGGCCCGGCAAGACAATGGTGTTCCTTCATTTAAGTTGGCATTAAATTTGTGGGTTCCACGTTGCAGTGGGTTTCAGAGCCGTTCCCTGGTGTGTTTCAACTGCTGCCTCGGGATGCCTGGCACTCCTTCCAGTTCCAATAAGGTCTGATACTCCTTTTCCACCCAACCTGGGAGCAACCAAAGAGACGAGTGCCTAGTGCCCCGGGACAAAAAAACAAATAATGAGACTTGGATGCGTATAACCTTGAAGGTACCAGGTAGCACAATGGAATTTGCAGCATGTGCAACAAAGTACCTCGAAACAACTATGGAATGGGTGGAGCCAAATTCACAACTGGTCTGCGATGTTGGGATTCACAGAAAGACTACACAAACTACGAATTCGTCATACTTGTTCAGAATGCCGGAACCTACATTGTGCGTGTGATTTGTCCTAGAAAACTCGTCAAGTTCGCATAGAAATACCCCTTTGCCCGTTTGCACCAACCAATTCGGCCGTGTGGAGAATGATCTTTGCTCAGCAACCATCCAAGCTCGAATCGTAGGGAATCTTCAGCAGCACCCGCTGCTCCTATGGTTACACGAGAATAAAAGTGATTGCCATGGATTTTCCGCATGTGTTCATGATCTCAGTGTCCTAGTCATCGTCACTCATCCTCCTGTTTGTCATCATTAAGGAAAAATGTTTGATAATCCTCAAACAATCATGATGTTCATCATCCTCATCATCCTCATCATCCTCATCCTCATGATCGTCGTCGACATCACCGTCATCATCATAATAGTTAAAATAACGCTGATAAAACAGAAATGATGATAATTAACACTGACCGAAGGCAGTTTAGAAGTCAAACTTCCGATGTATGGACAGATGCAGCAACAGTTGTGGGAAGAGTCAGAGAAGAGCGGGTAAGTAGAAAGAAGATCAAAGTGCGAGAAAAGTCGCGAAAGATTGTATTTTTTCCGCCACTTTGCGGCCCCAGAAGAAGCGGCGGGTGCAGAGCTATGCGCCGGGATGAGAGATCAAAAGTTGCACGCGGTTGTGGCGCGAAGCGCGCGAAGCACGCTCCGAAGTCAAAATGTTGAGACACCTCAGTTCCGGAACACTCTTGGAAGTTGTGCTGCTCAAAAAGTGGCTGTGCCACGAAGCGCGTTCGAAGTCAAAATGGCAAAAACACGCCGTTCTCAGAGCACTTTTGGAAGTTGAGCCGTTGAAAAAGTGCCCGCAGCTGTGGCGCTAAGCACGCTTCGAAATCAGAATAGCAAAAACACCTCAGCTCCAGATCACTTCTTTTAGAAGTTGTGGTGCTCAAAAAGTGCAAGCGGCTGTGGCGCAGAGCACATTTCGAAGTCAAAATGTTGAAAACACCTCAGGACCGGACCACTTTTGGAAGTTGAGCTGTTGAAAACGCTGGAGCACTTTTAAACGTGAGGGTCTTGCAGCAGTTGCAAAAAGCGATGAAGGCGTGAAGCGTTTGAAGAGGATCTGCAAAGATGCATTTCGTGTGCCATCAGACATGTTCGGAGATCGAGGCGCTGATTTCGTGAGAGGGGTGACATTTCCGAGATGGAGAGCTTTAGATTTGCGAAGGTGATTTTTGCGCGAGAGGCGCAAGACTGTGTATAACCTGGCGTCACTTTTCGTGGCAGGAGATTTTTTTGACGCATGAGCAAACATGACAACATGCATCGGTACCAGGCCGCCAGCTTTGCAGTCAACTTTTTTTTGGAAGGAAGTCTCGCAGAATTGCTTCGTTTTTGACGTTGACAACTTCTAAAATTGAGGAAGTCTCTCACAATTTCGTCGTTTTGGAGCTGTGGTCTTTCTTTTTGAGGAGGTCTCGCAGAATTGCTTCGTCTTGTAGCTGCAGACTTCCACTTTGGAAGGAAGTCTCGCATAATATTTTCCTTTCAGGTGGATGGGCGGGTAGATGGATGGATGGATTGATGGATGGATAGGTGGATCAATAGATAGACAAAGAGATAGACAAAGAGATAGACAAAGAGATAGGGAAAGAGATAGACAAAAAAAAGACAAGGAGACAGACAAAGAGATACACAAAGAGATAGACAAAGGGATAAACAAAGAAATAGACATAGAGAAAGAGTAGGGATAGAGATAGAGATGGAGATAGAGAGATAGGTAGATATAGAGGGACAGATTGATAGATAGGTGGAGAGATAGAGAAAGAGAGAGATAGAGAGACAGGGAAAAAGAGAGATACAGAGATTGGGAGAGATTGACAAGGACATAGGTAAATGAATAGAGAACTAGATAGATAGTGGGAGAGATACAGAGAGATAGAGAGATAGATAGATGGGTGGATGGATGGATAGATAGATAGATAGATAGGTAGGTAGACAGATAGACATATAGACAGATAGATAGAGAGACGGTTTGATCGGATATAGATAGATGGCTAGACAGATAGACGGATAGACAGATAGATAGATAGATAGATAGAGAGGTAGATAGGTAGGTAGATAGATCGATAGATAGATAGATAGATAGATGGATGGATAGATAGGTAGCTAGAAAGCTAGATAGATAGATAGATAGAGAGAGAGAGATAGATAGATAGATAGGTAGATAGGTAGATAGGTAGATAGGTAGGTAGATAGGTAGATAGGTAGATAGGTAGATAGGTAGATATGTAGATATGTAGATATGTAGATAGATAGATAGATAGATAGATATATAGTTTGCTTTAAGGTTTATTTGGGGTTGGATTAAGGTGTTCTTTATAGTCGGTTTAAGGTAGGTTGGTTTAGGGTTGATTTGGGGTTGGTTTAAGGTCTGATTAGAGCTGGTTTAGGGACTATGGAAATTTGGTTCAATTGTTTATTGAAACTTGTTCGGAAATTTATTTGAGGTTGTTTAGGGTTTAGTTAAAGTTGGTTGAACGGCTAATTCAAGTTGGTTTAGGGTCGATTTAGTGACGGTTCATTTTACGTTTTAAATTGGTTTACGGTTCGGTTTAGAATTGGTTTGGGGCTGGCTAGAGATCTATTTAGGGTTGATTTGTGGTTTATTGAGGGTTGGTTCAAAGTTTAGTGAAAGTTTATTTGATGGTTCTTTGCTGTTGGTTTCAGGTTGTATTTCAAATTTGTTGGTGCTTTACTAAGGGTCGGTTTATCTTTCCATTTAAGGTTGGTCAAGGGTTTTCTTTAGAGTTGGTTCAACAGTTATTTATGATTGCTTTAAAATTAATCTAAGCTTTGGTGCTGTTTTTTTTTTACTTTCTTTAAGGTTGGTCAAAGATTGGTTTAAAGTGCTATTTTCTGTTTAGTGCAAGTTAGTTTACAGTTTAAAGTTCTTTAGGGTTTGGATAAGCAAGGCTGGATTTGGGTTGCAGTTGGTTTAGAACTTTATTTATCTAGAGTTGGTTCAGGGTTGATTGTTTTTTCAAAGTTAGTTTGTAGTTTTTCCGACGGGGTGGCTCGAAGGTTGATCTCCGATTGGCTCAAACCTCTACTTATATATGGATATATATATATATATGGTGGCCAGCTGGCTTGCTTGCTTGCTAGCTGGCTGGCTGGTTAGCTTGCTTGCTTGCATGCTTCCTTACTTGCTGGTTGGATGGCTTGGCTGACTTGCCTGCCTGACTTGCTTGCTTGCTTGCTTGCTTGCCTGCTGGCTTCATTGTGAAAGGATGATCGGAAAAAAAAACGGGGGAGGGGAGGGAAAAAAAATTACCGGGAAAACTAGTGCACCTAATGTATACAAATCCCCAAATGGCAGTTGTTTATGACATTGGGTTTACCACATTGATCTTTCCCTCACCTTCCCTTCCCAACTACCTCATCCAATGGATCCGCCATGCGCCGAAAGCGCGACCGCAAATTGCGCTGGTCCCGCGCGAAGAAGTTTGCCAGCCTGCGGGCATCTGCGGTTGCTGCTTTAACCGCGCTTGGCAATGGAAAAATCATGGGGGATTCGTGGGAAAATGTGCTTTTATGCATTTTCTAATAGAATTGTGTGGGATATCCATCTATCGTTGAATCTATTAAGATTCTTGATATATCTTTTCTGAACATAAAGCGTGCTTTTATTGGTTTTGCTGTTGAACATGTGTGCAAAACATGTTGGAAAGTTTCTTGATATGATTGTTGTTGATTTGAAAAAGCCATATTCAGGCTTGATCTCTGCCATGCGTGATGGTTCATCGTAGCATAGAAATATGTCACCCTCCGAGTGCTAGATGATGTTTGACCAAAAATGGTGGTTTTACTCTTCTGCATTGCATTATTTCCAGACAGCATACAATCATGAAACCATTGGAATGCCTGCATTTTGCCTTTCCAGGCCCAAAAAGTGAAAGCATATCTTCTGGTGCTACTTGGAAATGGCAGGTCGACTCATTTGCAATGATGGGACCCTACCAAACATGATTGGGGTGTGGTGATGGCTGAACCAACATCCAAACACCCATGTCTGGTAAAATGTGGGATGGTTTGGGATGGTTTGGGATGGTTTGGGATGCTGTATTCTGCATTTTCCACATTTTCCACATGCACTACCTGCAATGGTGACAAACTGCAGTCTCACAGTTGAACGGGAGACGGGGGTCCCACATTCTGATCCCACAGCACCTTTGCCGCTCATCATCACTGCTGGCAACCACACACAAAAGCCGCACAGAGGACAAGCCTCGGCTGTGGACGTGGCCATCTTTTGAATATGGTAAACCCCAACGATAAAATCAGGTCTGGCTTGTCAAAATGGTAATTCGTGTGAAACACCTACTTATTGTAAAGCCTGAACACGCTTAAGAAACCTTCTTCCAACATCGCAAGGTTACAAAGCACTAAGATAAACACCCCCCACAAACCCTGATTTAGTACTGGATCTGTTCAGTGGCCTGTGTAGGGGAATGTTAAGTTGCTGGCATGAGTTGATTGTGCAACTAGTAGGATATGGGTCGTCCGTAGAATTACCATCAAAATCACCAAGTTATTTTCAACGATTTTGCATCTCATGCTGCCCATCTCTGGCAACAACTCATCATCCCCCCATCCCCCAAACCCCAACCCCCAGGCCACCCCTAGGCCCTCCATCCCCCATCCCCCACCCCCACTGGCGCCCAGTGGCTGTATCCGTGCACCTTCTGCACGGCCAGCTGCCTGGTGATCCACGTGCCACGCAAGCGCTGCGACTCCCGAGCCGCCACCGAGGCGCAACGCGGGATGGAGCTGGCGAAGGCCCAGAAGTCCTCGGCATGAAACGAAACCCACAGTGGGACCTTGGTACTTTTCATGGGAAGTTAATGTAAAGTTCATGGGAATTCAATGGGAATTGGGATTTTTAATGGGAAGTTATCGACTATGTAATATTCAATGGGATGTTATTGGAGTTTAAAGGCATTTGACCTTTAAAACTGGCTCAAGCTTTGGAAATGGACCAACAAATGGGATATCACCTAACAAACCATTAAATAAACCATTTACAGTAGATCAAAGAAACCAAACTAAAGTTTATATTAGCCAAGAAAACTGATCAAGAATTGGGATATTGCCTAACAAAGTTGTGTTTGAATAAAGTCAATCTGGTGGGTTTACCACATCAAGATTGGTGTGTACCAGTAGTAGGGATATAATTGGGAATAAATATAGCTTACAATGGCTTACAATCTAATTATCAATTGCTCACTAACGAATCAAATTTGAATGGAAACAGCGGTTTCAAACCATCAACCATTGGGTTCCACCAGCAATATCTTCCAAAAAAAAAAGGTTTATGGGGCGTCAGTTCTGGATGGGGGTCCAAACAAAGGTTGTTACTACAATAGGAACTGGAGACTGATATTCGAATCCAAAGCCAGGATGGTCACTCCAAAAGAATAAAGACCTTAGTGATGAATGCACGTACCTTACCAATGAAGGAAAGGATGGTGATATCATGCAGGAAGCATCAAAAATCGATATTTTGGATCATGGGCTGAAGGGGGGCGAATATGGTGCATCATCCCAGTGCGATATGCCAGGGACATGCCAAGATCATGCCAAGTCCGCCACGGCCAAGTGTCTGCAAAGCACTCGCCTTCGATCTTGGCTCGCTGGAACTCCATGCAAGGCGCAAGGCCCGCACTGCTTGTCGAGATTGAGAACCCGTATACTGTTTTGAAACTCGCAAGCTCGGCTCCGAAATCAACAAAAACCGAATTTCGTCAGTAGCAGTCTACAAGAAAGTTCATCTATGGTGATTTGTTTTGTCCAAAGACTCTGGGATGAGTTAAGTCAGTTGCATCTCGTAGGGGGTTTGTAAGCAAACAGCAAGCAGAAACAGATGTATATATGGTCACATGTCAACTGCATCTAATTGCTCATGGATGCACTTCAGAAAGACCCAAGCCTCAAACGGCTGCAGATGAAGCTGGCGGAAGCATCATGAACAATCAGAATTGGGGAGGTCTCAAAATTCTGAAGCCCAAAGTCACGTGGAAAAACCCTGCTGCCATGTTTGGAGACCACCCAACTGGCGCCTGCTGGCCATGGCAAAGCGCGTCCAATGATTCCCATGAAAATAAATAGCCTCTGGTCCTCAAATATGGCAATGGAAATCCCCTATAACTGGAGGTTTTAATGGGAAATTTAGCCATGAATGGGGACAAAATCAGCCATCTAGAAGCCCAGAAGTGGTTTTCCTGCGAAAAAATCGGGGTTGCCCATTTCCAGGTTTGGTTTCTAGATTACTTCGCAGTTCAATCGCAAAACACACCCAGTGGTTACGGAGTAAGTAGTCGCAAACTCTCATGTTCCATCCATCATGGTTTAGCAGTATACCATAGTATACCCTTGCAGCTTTTGTCCAGACCATTTTTGAGACACCAAGCGATCCAGTTCTACGGCAAACATCCGGAAACTGAAGATGGAATATATCCGTGCTTTGCCATCAATTCACCAGCTACAAAGACTGGCACCCCCGATTTTCCCAAAACATGATCCCCTCATCTTGAAATGGCAGGGTGCATTGAGCGCTCACACTGCTGCCACTGTCGCGTTCCAGAGCCAAGATGCTGAAGGGGTCAAGGCGAAGATTTCTAGCTGTGGCTTCGGTGCATTTTGGTACCCTAGAATCACCAGAAAAATTACCTATGGTGAAGTGACTGGAAACCTATCAACCATGCTGTGCTCACTGGGTTCAGCAGTTGGAGCATTGGGCTGTGGCGGGCTATGTCTATCAGACTCAAGTACAGCGACACTAACGTACAAAGGTTTGCATTGAGACCCGATCGTGTGTGCATATATTAATATATATATATATACATAGATTGAAAGTGACATACACCATAATTATTTGGAAAGTTCACCTACCGATGTACGGGGTGTTTGGTCTTTCAACCATTGGCATCCATGAGTTGTGGAGCCTCCCTGCTAGAAACAGACAGTTCAGGCTCGAGAAAGGCATGGTTATGGTTCACCGGAAAGGAATGGCTCAATCGGATCATTTCAACCTTCAGCGTAGTATTCTATAAACAAATGTGTATATGCAATTATATACACATTTACACACATATAAATATTATTTTTAAAAAAAACGACGACAACAACAACAGATCTCCAAAGAGGTCCACTTCTTGTCCACCGGGCTCCTGCCACCCAGCAGTCCCCACACAGAGTTGACCGAGTCAAAGATCCTGAAGAAACCGGGGACATTCGGATGTTTCATCACCAGAAATGGGAAATGGTAGCCACCAGCGATGGGGGATTCTGAAAGGCAGAGATTCCGGATTTAAGAACCAGAAATTGGGATTAAATCGACAAAACGGAGAGATTAACCAGAAGAAACAGTCTCGTCAGCGAAAAGAAGGATGTACAGATCGCAGATGCAACCCACGTTTCTCGGGTAACAAATACATGCACCATGGAAGTGCTACGCTTTACCCCACAATGCATGGATGATTTAGGGGTTTACACGATCAGAATCAACCTTGAATCAACCCACTACTGTACCCTGTACCAGGCCTAGGTTGGAAAGCATCATCATCATCTCACCATGGTTGGGTCCCTGAGATTCATCATTCACCTACCATTCACCAAAAGTCAATGTAGTAAGTCCCAATGGTGCCATGATAGACCCGAATCATTCAAGGTCAAAAATATAAATAATATTCGATTGCAGTTTTATCATATGTTATGTTCACTACTACAAAAAGAAGTGTCATCAAATGTCTGGTTACTTCAAAAATACGCCCCATCTCCAAGTTTTCAAAAGCCATCCCCGCGCGACCCTTGGGCTCCCACAAGTCAGCAGCATCAGCGATCCCATCGCGCACGGCGCCCACAGCACCTGCTGATCGGAATGGGGACATGATGACGCTAGGGAAGCAATGTGCTTATAGGAATATTGAAAAATAGATGCATATGTATCTATCTATCTAATCTATCTAATCTAATCTAATCTAAACAATCTATCCATCCATCCATCCATCCATCCATCTATCTATCTATCTATCTATGTAATGTTATGTAATGTTATGTAATGTTATGTAATGTTATGTAATGTTATGGAATGTTATGTAATGTTATGGAATGTTATGTAATGTTATGGAATGTTATGTAATGTTATGTAACGTAATGTAATGTCACGTAATGTTATGTCACGTAATGTTATGTCACGTAATGTTATGTAATGTTATGTAATGTTATGTAATGTTATGCAATGTTATGTAATGTCACGAAATGTTATGTAATGTTATGTAACGTTATGTAATGTAATGTAATGTAATGT
>Ga0126342_10013443_pt1 | contig 14506 bp, 12 predicted proteins | sample Cyp1metagenome_FD_92528 | JGI IMG/M metagenome (GOLD analysis project Ga0126342, IMG submission 92528) | Coral microbial communities from Lord Howe Island, Old Settlement Bay, Australia - Cyphastrea 1 metagenome | ecosystem: Host-associated > Invertebrates > Cnidaria > Coral ... | reverse complement strand
TATGTATGTATATGTATGTATATGTATGTATATGTATGTATATGTATGTATATGTATGTATATGTATGTATATGTATGTATATGTATGTATATGTATGTATGTGTATGTATGTGTATGTATATATATATGCGTGTGATGTATCTGTAATATAAAGAGAGAGAGAGAGAGACTTGTATGCTTATGTGTATGGCATACAAATTTATATGCAAATGATGTGTGTATGATGTATACATATCTATTGCTTAACATGCTGCAAGTCGCCAAGACAGAAGTTGAATCAACAAACAAGAGAAGTCAAACAAAACAAACGTGGATATGGAAAGAGAAGGGGATATCAACCAGCAAACTTCGGGAGTGATTAAACATCTTAAAACTGTAGTGTGTTTATATATACAATTGTAGTTAGTTTGTTTGTGAGTTAGTTCAGTTCGTTGCTTAGTTATTTACCTAGTTAGCTAGTTACTTAGTCAGTTAGTTAGTTCGTTAGTTAGTTAGTTAGTTACTTATATAATTAGTTTCTTTGTTTGTGCTAGTTAGTAAGTGACCTAATTCAATGGTTTACTATACAAGAGAAACTGGGACTGAAGTGATTTGGCCAACCCTACAGGGTAGCTGTCTTACCAAAAAAACCAACCAATCATATCAATACATCCAGTGGTTTATCATGGTTTATCATCATTTTCGAAATTAAAAAATATAACCATAGGATGCCATAGGGGGATGTATCTCATTCTCAGACACACCCTAGCTGCTAGCTCATTGCTTTGGATTCCATAAAGCATTCTGAAACAAACAAGATGCGGATCTACGGCGTAGTCCAGCTGCATCAAAGCGTTGGTACTATATACTTAACTGATTCAGCAGTCTAGACCGGTCAAAAGAACAGGGTCCAGTGGTCCAGAAATCTGTAGTTTGTCTCAAAACATCACATTCTACTTGGTGGTTTTAACATGTGTTCATCCTTTTCAAAATATGACAGTTGAACATGTTTCGTTCAAACCGCCAAGTAGCGTCATGTGAAAAATCCTTAAAAATCAGATCTACTATGATCTACTTCTGGCAATCACGGCCGGAAAATTCCTCCATTTCGTGCGATCAATTTCCCATCAAAAGCTCCAGTGGATCTTCCCATGGGTTGATTCCTCTGTCCAAGGCACGCCAGGCAGAAGGGAACGAGGGACAGCAATGTCAACAGCCACACCCCTGGCTGCACATCGGGCCATTATGACTGTGCTTTGCAGGGCTCCCTGGCCACCCCAGATACAAAAATGGCGGAATGGCTTGATAAAGAGATAAAATTGCCCTGCCCATCATCCCAAGATTGCAATCATGATCAATCAGTTATCTAGAATGGGCTGGAGCAACTGTGCAACCCTGTTTTTTAATGGGACGACCATTTTCCAAAGCTGAATTTTGGAGGTTCAGGGAGAGAAGGCGTGAAAAACGCACACACTTGGAGAGGTCTAGGATGCTCTGCCTGGGTCGTACAATACCAGCCACTCGAAACGCAGGGTTACCATGGGTTATATACCACTACAGTCAAGTCTGTTTTCAAACATGTAGCCACTGATATCGCCACTGATTCATCGTACAATACGCATGCCACCATGCCACCAGCTACAGAAACCCCCCCCTTCCGAAACTCATGGTGTGGCTTGAGACCTGCACAAAAGAAAGTGGGCACTTCACTCGGGTATTTCTACACGCCAAGCCATATCAAAGCCCCAAAAAAAAATCTGGTTCATGGTTTTAACATGTTTTAACCATCTTGAAAAATATGAGTTCGTCAATGGGAAGGATGACATCCCATATGGCAGTGTGTCAAAACCTTGTACCCCTGGTGAACATCAAAATAGCTGGTAAATGGATGTTCATCCCCCTAAAAATGGTATTAATAGGTATTGATCCATACCCATATATGAAATGGAAAATAAAAGTCATGTTCCAAACCACCAACCTGTGATTATTAACCATTATTAACCATCATTAACCAACATTAACCATCATTACCCCATACTAAATGTTTGAAACCAACCAGAAATGATGGATCTTCAATCCCAGGATCCCCTGAAAAAATCTCCGAGGCACCGAAATCTGAACATGTTTATCTCGACGAATGATGATGTCATGGGATCATTTAATGGGATACCCTCTGGTTATGTCAAAATAGCTATTGAAAATGGCCATTTATAGTGAGTTTTCCCATGAAAAATGGTGATTTTCTATAGTTATGTTAAATTACCAGAGGGTAATGGATAATGATGATCATAATGGATTGATAATGGGATAACACTGGAAGAATATCATCCCATGTAATAAATAATTCTTGTGAAGTTTCCATGCTTTCGAGTTTCAGAAGGGTGTGTCCGAAATCTTCAGCAGGATGCACCCTGCTAATCAAAGATCACAAACATGACTCATGACAATAGACAATAGATGAAAATAGCCATCTTTCATCGCTCAATCATCTGCATGAAGGAATTTGTGTTGTCATCTTTGTTTACCAAATGGTCATACTGACCACATAGGTCACAGTCTTAGAAACAGAATTGTTAATGTTTCAACAATCTTCACGAGTAGCTGCTTAGTGAATCTATGTCCACGGAAAAACAAAAAAACATCTTTAAAACATACCAATCCACATAGACGGGCCATGGCTAGTTAGGCTAGCTGGCTCTAACTCAGCTCCATTTGCGTGAGATATCCGCATTCACTCTATTTGAAGCCCCAAAAAAATAGGGAAAACTCCTACACGAGTGATGTTTATTGCAGTTCCACCTTTTTGGGGGTTTACTTTCTATTCCTATGTTGGTTTAATATCCCCAGATATCCAAATTTTGTAGAAGCAATTATAGCCATACACCTGTCCAAGGTCATTAAAAAAAACGAGGTTACTAGTTACTAGATAACCTACTACAAGACCCATGGCTTATAATATATCGAAAAAAAACAAACATCATCCAGGTATTATAATTCCCAGGATATCTTGAATATATATATATATATAATTATATAAAGATATATATATATATATATATATGATCCATGGTCTATATATAATAATAGCCAGCTACCCTCTGGTAAACCAACATAACTATGGAAAATCACCATGTTTCATGGGAAAATCCACTATAAATGGCCATGTTCAATATATGTTAGTTTATCAGAGGGTATATCCCATTAATATCCCATTGAATCACTATAATATCCCATTAAATCAATATAAATCCCATTAAATCACTATAAAATCCCATTGAATCCCATTAATCCCATTAAATCCCAATCAATCAGGCAATTTTCTTCACTCAGAGTGCCGGAAACACGTCCCGCTGCCGGAAACCCCTCCTGCTCCAACATCGAAATGCACGTGGAAGCTGAGAAGCGACGAGGTCTTAGGCCGTGGAACTGCCGTGGTTCCTTTGGTTTTCTTTCGTTGGGAAATATGTTACCCTCTGGTTATGTCAAAATATGGAAAATCACCATTTCATAGGGATTCAATGGGATATTAATGGGATTTTATAGTGATTTAATGGGATATTAATGGGATTTTATAGTGATTTAATGGGATTTAATGGGATTTTATAGTGATTTAATGGGATTTAATGGGATTTTATAGGGATTTAATGGGATTTTATAGTGATTTAATGGGATATACCCTCTGGTTATGTCAAAATAGCTATTGAAAATGGCCATAGAAATAGTGGATTTTCCCATTCAACATGAGTGGATTTTCCATAGCAAACTGTTAGTTTACCAGAGGGTAACTATGGAAAATCACCATTTATATAATTTACATATGGTGAAATGTCCCATGAAAAAAATTGTGATTTTCCATAGCTGTGTTAGTTCACCAGAGGGTAACATATGTTAAAGAAATGGGGTGGATTTCATGGATTGTCCGTATCTACAATTGATTTGCTGGAGGGTAACCCTTAACCGTTAAGCCCTATTGATATCTATTGATTACTATAATGGGTTATACTATAGTTATACTCAATATATCGGGGATGGTCATAATTCATGAGTAATCTCTATTGAGGCGGTACAAAGGGACGACATTTGGAAGTCAACAACAGCTTTCCACCCACCAATCCGTGAAGATCTCATGGCAATTTATGGCGGAACTCCCAATTGTTGTTTGGGCCTTATGTCCAATTTGGGTTGTTGTAAAATCCCATGTGTTCTTTCAGAAATACAGTTCCTGCTGGTTACAGTCCCATGTTTGCAGGCTAGAAACAACCAACAAGTGAAACACGTTTTGTGTTGGTCAAAGTCCGATATTTCCACATCAAAATCCTATTCATTTTGGTTGAGATACTGTATGTGAACATCTAATTACCCTCTGATAATTTAACACAACATGGAAAATCACCATTCTTAATAGGTAAATTATCTACACATGGTCCATCTTCCATAGCTATGTTCGTTTTCTGGAGGGTAATTCCCATTCATATCCCCAGGTTTGTTGGTGAAATCTCTATTTGTCAACATAAATCCCATTACCTCCCATTAAATCACTATAAAATCCCATTAAATCACTATAAAATCCCATTAAAATCACCATAAATCCCATTACCTCCCATTAAATCACTATAAAATCCCATTCAAATCACTATAAAATCCCATTAAAATCACCATTAAATCCCATTACCTCCCATTCAAATCCCTATCACCATCAATGTCCACGAAATCACCAACCCCACCCCATTGAAATCCCATGAATTCCCAGCGGCAAAGAGGAAGATGCAGGGTGGAACCACTAGGTGCAACACTGCCTGAGCCACGTGGTCACGTCCTCCAGATTGATATACGGATGGAAGTCCCAAAAAAAACAAATTACTATGGTGAAAAATTCATAACCATCAACTATGGTAGATAAATGTTCACCCGAGAAAACAGCTATGGATAGCTATGGTATATAACATCAAAAATAGCCACATATATATATACTTGGCGGATCTTGGCGGCTCATCCCACTTAGTGGGCTATGTCCCAGTGGGATAAGTAGGTTTAATCCACTTACAACTGGGATTCGGAACTCACTGACGATTCCTGGGAAGTTCGCCACCCAAGGAGGGACCCGCAATCCAAGTGATATCAGAAGACTATGGAACTGATAGTGGATTTGTAACCCCCAGTCCGTAAAGATAAAATAATTGCTGTCTCACCATAGATATAATATATTATTATATAATATTATGTAATATAATATTATATATCCATAGAATTCTATATACACAGCCAGATTTATCTGATAGTGTTTCAAAAGGAAATTCACAATCCCTTCCACACCATCCCCCGTTACGAAAAACACAACCGCGTTCTGGTCTCGGGGGAGACGGATCCATCAACCCCAAGATAGATGCCGAAAATAGATGGAATCCTGGGAAAAAAAATGGAGCAACTACTATATATAACTATATACTATAAGCAAATATCAGCAAAACACCATCCTGAAATAACACTTTTCGAAATTCTCGGCATCCTTTTTGGGGTTGCCATACCACTTATATCTGATATGCCCATTGAAAATGGTGATTTTCCATGGCTATGTTATGGCTTACCAAAGGGTTTATAATGGAAAAGTGGGAAGATAATGATTGGGTGTATCCCCATAGATAATTATCCCATCCAAGCTCAAGGGATCTAGCTCCCCGTTTTTGTGTGTGACCTGCTTTTTCTGCGGGATTTAGCTCCCATTTTATGGTCAAGTCAATGTGGAAAATCATGTGGAAAATTTTGGTTGACCAATGGAAAGGGTTATTCTATTTTCTATGGATGTTCTGTACAGGATATGGTGTAGCCAGCAAAAACGTCAACAAACACCAAAACTGGTGGGGATACAGACTCAATATGCTCAGTGGAGAACAAACACAAGACAATCAATAAGACAACCATGGCAGATGGCAGGAAACATGTATGTCCCTTACCATCGTTGCCATTATTGTTTGCAGTCCGTCATCCCTGTGTCCACTGTGCAAATCATGAGCTCGCTGTTTCACCACGACATGGACTCCCAAGTTCTGAGCATCCAGATATTGGTTGATTTTGGGAAGATCACCACAATTGTTGCAGCTTCCCAACTCCTTTCGTGTACATCCAGCACCCTGTACTTAATCTGAAATCTCCGTGTTTGTTGCGTATCACCATGATTGATCATGTTCGTTGCCTGTTGGCTATAGGTGGTATGTAGTAGCCGCCAAAACAAAAGCGAAACAGGCGAAACATGCCACCATGGTCGGTGCTCGCCTGCGCCAACTGCGTGAAATCCAGACCAGCCCTCTGCTTCATGGAGTTAGGCCTGCCGCGCCCACGACTGGAGGATCATTCCACTTCGTGAGGCCGATCCTCACCTCTGTTCAAAACAGCCATCGAGATGACCTACCAACTGATGGTGAATTAAAACCCCCCCAAAAAAAAACACTTATGATTGGTTCAGAAAACCCCATTAAAAAAAAAAACAGAAACTGGGACCTGAAAAAAAAAACAGGTTCAGAAAATACCAAGCCCAACATCTCCAGAAAATATGTTCATCACCAGGCCAGGTCGACGAGCCTTTTTTCTGGGCTCCAAAATGGATCCAGACGTACCCATATCTCATAATATCTCATAATCATCTATACCAGCCATTCTATCTGAGCAAATCATGCGCTCAACTGAAATATGACCATGTTGTTGTTGCATAGTTTTGCCATGTTGTTCCCCCACGATGAACCCTCATTGAATCGCGAGGATCACGATGTTGCGACGTGTCGTTTTCCTGCGAATTCTCCTCTTGGAATCAGTTTATTTCTACTTGGCATCCAAGTTAGCAAGTGGATTATGTCATCATATAACCCAGTCTGTTTCGTGTGGGACCCAGGTTATTCCCAGGTTATTCCCAGGTGATGTTCACCACGACCTCGATGCCCGCGATGCCCGGGGCCCCTGCGAAGTTTCTCCCAATGATCCCCACCTCGGAAGAGCCTCCGCAGAGTGGTAGTTGAACTGGGAACCAGCCTGCCATGGTCAAGTGGCCAAGTGGCAGCGACGAGGTGGTAGGTGGTGCCCCGACAACGGATGGGCCATGGATGGCCAACTGGCAAGTGGATAACTGGGTAGTAGGTTAACAGTTGGCAAATTCCAAGATCCATTAAACCGGACTAGTTAACTAACTCCATGGCCCATCTAAGTATCTACGTGTATCTAAAGCCAAGTGAAATTGGAGTTATGTTTACCAAGTTAGCTAACTGTGGGGCACCTTGTACCAATGGACACACACCAATGGCTTATCATTGGGACATATATTTGGTGGCTACCTATCTTTAGATACCCTCCGGTGTCCTCAAGTAAATGGAGGTTTCGTTCGCTGGGAAAATCATCGAACTCAATGGGTGGAATTTCCAGCCCACCATGTTTCATTACCGACTAACAATCTCTAGGATATAATGAAATATATAAACAAGGTGTTAGTACATGGGTGTGCCTTAAATATATATATAATGATATATAAACATGGGTATATGTACAGGATATATAATGATATAATGATATTATGATATGATGTACATGGGTGTGACAAAAAAAAAGTGTATACACAGTGTACTTTTTACCGTGAAATTGCCATGAAATGCTTTGATGATCCAGTATTTTTTTAGAGGTATTCTATTTTCGGACGCCATATTTTCAGGATCTAGAACAATCCATTGGGTCCAATTTAGAACCAAGAAGTAGAGGATGGATCTTGGAAAGTCCTGTTGGTACAAAGTGCTTGATCCAATTGGTCCAATCAACGGAAGATGACAAGGTTCAATTTGGGCGCCGCCACGGTGAGCAAGAAAAGCCACATCATGGTATCTCAATGCACCTAAATTGTGGTTTTAAGATGTCCAATATATGGATGAAAACGATCCAAAAAACCTCAAATCCTGCTGTTGCATGTCTGTTTGGCTACACCTAAATCCGATAGTCAATAATTGTCTCTCTTAAAATTGCCAATTTGAGGTTGTTGCCCCATTTTCAGACACACCCATGTATGTATATACATCATATTGTCGGTGATATACATCCCATTATATCCCATACATATGCCAAAATAATATGGCCCTGTTGTATCTCCAAATATGGTTCTCTCCCAAAGAATGGCTATATCATCCCATTGGTATCCCGTGCATGGTGAATAAATATCTCCATATGGGGTTTCCTAAGTCATATGGGTACCCCCGGTCATCATCCATGTTTGCTTGGGATTTTCCATTTTTATAAACTATCCATTTTGGGGATATCCATGGCCCTTACATAGGCCTTATAATATGATAGGAACCTCCAATTTGGGTTCCTGGAATGGCCATTGATATGAATCTCTTCATGTTTTCTGGTTTCTATGATCAAATGCCACCATCGCGCCTTGTACAGAGCCATGCTGCGCTCCGCCTACGGGAGATGAGCAGTACGCAAGCGGATTTCCAAGGGATTGTAGCTGTAATGGTTACTCCCTGGTAATCAAATGGCAATGGAAAATCCCCTAAATATGCAGCTCTTAATGGGAAAATCAACTGTAAATGGAATATGTTCTAGCAAACCATGTTTGATTCCCCGAGGGTAATTCGCAACACTCTCAGGATGGGAAAAAGTCGGAAAAAACCGATAGAGAATTCCCCCAATTCATGACCAATTCATGGGAAAAACAGGTCCATTGCCGCCCCTTCTTTTTGCACCTGCACCCAGTCTGTCCCGTCGTTTTTCGTGCCATTTCTTCAGGGTGGATTTTCCATGATCTTCCGTGATTTTCCATGCTTCTGAACCAAGGAACTTGGGATTACCCTAGGGTAAACGTTTACATAGATGTGGAAAATCTCCGTTTTCTATAGGCAAATCATCGAACTAAATCGGCAAGTAAAACCACATCTATCTTAATTTATCCCAGGGTATAACATATGAAACGAAGCAGGTTTTGGGCATGTCATGGGGAGGATTTGGAGGCAACACATACAGTCAGTAATCTTCCCCACCTCTCCGGCTCCACCAAGCCATGCATAGTTCATGGATCGTTCTCCTCCTTTTTTTCTACAGTATATCTCATTTCATCATGATTTGCCGAGTGATTTTCATCACAAAAATCTCTTGATCATGATTTGTCTATAGTGTTTTTTGTTCATCACGCCACAAAAAGGTGGGCTATGGTGGGCGCCTACCCTCCTCTCTTTTCCTTCCAAATGGACTTGATCTTGTCCCGCAGCTCAATGGGCTGCAGGTCCAACAGCATCTGCGCCCCCGTCTTCCCATCGTCATTCTCTTGAATCATCAAACGCTCAGCCTCGTCACCTCAGCATCTGGGGATCCGTGGCGAAGAAACGAAGAAATTCAGCCCACTGCGAGCAGGATTGAGCAGGATCACTTGATGTGGATGCTGAAAATTTGGGGCTAGTGATGGTCTGGTTGGTGGTGCAATAACCATCTTGAAAAATATGAAAGTCAATGGGAAGGATGACATCCCATATATGAAATGGAAAATAAAACATGTTTGAAAGCACCAACCAGTGGTTAGTGTATTTGTCTGAAAGGATGTAGATTTATTTTCGGATGAAATCAAAAGCCCATTTTGGTGGTACTTAGGTGTGTCTGAAATGCGATATACCCTTGGAAAATGGCATCAACTTGTGATTGAATGGGGAAAAATCTGGAAAAATAAGGATGAAAAAAACATGTGTTTTATATGTTCGGTACATGTTCCCCATTCATAGGGCCCGTGCATGTAGGGGATCCCTAGCTCTCACCCAAACCCACTGAAAGCCATGACCAAAAAACAAAATTCAAGGCGCGTTCGAAGAGCAGCTCGCACATCTCCAGGTTCTGACTGTTGATGGCGATGTGAAAAACGTTCCTTGATCAAAAGGACATGGGCCATGGGAAGGCTGTCATGGTCTAGTGATGGGTAGTGACCCATGAAGAACTTGCTGAATGATGCATGATTTCCCTTCATGGGATAGCTATCATACCCATCTGAAAAAAAAAAATGGTAATGATGAACTCTACAAAACATCATCAGAAGACTCCATTTTCAAAAATCCAAGAGAATACTTCTTGGAGTTTGACACTCCCAAAGCATCAAAAACCAACCGCCCAACGAACTGGAAGCCATGGCCCATTGATGATAAACATTAGTTTATTTAGTCATCAAAATATACCCTCTGGTAAACTAACATAGCTATGGAAAATCACCATTTATAATAGGTAGATCAACTATTTCTGTGGGCCAATTTCCATAGTTATGTTAGTTTACCATATCAGAGTGATCTTCCAGTCCGCCAAGCAGTTGACTAAACATGACTACAATGTGGGGCCCCCCAGTTATAAGTTGGTTTATAACCCCCAGTAACTATAGTTATAAGTACCATAAACCATAGTTATTGGAGTTATAAACCAACTTAGCTATCTAGGGCCTAGGGGGCCCCACTTTGTAGGGTTTCCTAGTCCCATTCCCATTCTTTGACCCAAACGCTTTAACGAGGAACATCCTCGCCCAACCCTGGAAACTTCGGTTACCCCAGCAACCTGCAGCAAGCTGGTTCCTAGCCAAGACAGCCACGAAAGTACAAGATCTTCCTAAATGGAGACATGGCCAAACAGCCAAAGAATTGATATGGGTTAAATATGGATTATACAGAATTATACATGGCTAATATTCCCCAATAATGGCTGATTTATAGGAGTAATACCCCTGTGGGGTATGTGATAATAGTCAATTTAAGAAACAACAAGTTGTACTGTACTTTCAAGAAAATGAACAAGACAAAGATCATCTACACATATAGACTCTTTATTGTCGTAGAAAACCAAGCGCTTAGACAGCGTTCTGTGGCGATTCATGCATTTGTGCAACAACCATCTTGTGGTAGATCAAACATCTGTCCAACCTCTTCAATTTGGAAAGCGTTTGCCAGTTGGCGCTGGTGAAATTCTATTCCACTAAAATATACACAATATATCAATGTATACTATACATACATCTACATTTGCATCATTAGAGTCATTAGAGTTAGATGTGTTTTAAAGTTCACATCAATGACGCCATATCAGTGCATAAATCTAAAGTGCATCACTCAGTCACATAGCTTAGAGCTTTCCTAAGTCATAGGGGTACCCCATGATCCACTTGACTTTTCCGATCCAACTCAACCAGCTACCCATGGCTACCCCCCATTTTGGGAAACCCCAAAATGGCCCCAAAATGGCCTGGAAACCATTGAACTGAGGAGAAACCCTCCCCCCTTCCTCGCCATCAACACGCCCAGCGTCTCGCCCGCCTTGTCGCGACGCAACACATCCGCCTTTCGGATGGTCAGGGATGATGGGAAACTCGGGGAGTTTCTTCGGGTTTCATGGGATTTTATAATGATGTCATGGGATTTTAGGGTGATTTTCTGGGATTTTATAGTGATTTCCTGGGAGTTTATAGGATTTTCATGGATAATCGGATCAGGTCGCAGGTTAAATTTAATGAGATATGTTTCATGGGATTTACCCTCTGGTTTTCCCAAACATCACCCAAAAATTGAGGTTTGAATGGGAAAATCACCCAACCAAATAGTGGATGTTCAATTGCCACCGTTGATAATCCCGGAACATATAGACGTTTGAAGATTCAGCTCAGGGATACTCTTGAAGATATTGTGAACAAAGAATTGGGCCAATATGTTTGGAGCAGTAGGCACTAAATGTGGCTGAGCCACACCCTGAAAAATGTGATTTTATCAGATTTCCCTAGTGATGGCCTGATTTTAATGGTGTTTAATGGAGGTTTAACCATCCAATTGAAATCATCATGTCATTCCATAATTGAAGGATGTTTCAGGTGGATGAAAGCCATCTTTGAAATGATGCATTTTGATTGGTTCATGACATGCCAATGTGTGTTGCTCAATGAGATCATGAAAATCTCTGTACGTGATCACCATGTCTTTGGCTCGATGAAATAATCTGTCCAATTTCCGAGGATGCTCCGCGTTTTGGTAATTAAATTCCGGTTCTTTTTAAGGATCTGCATTTGAAGCTGTCTTGAAAATCGGATACACCCAAATTCATCCAAAAAAACATACCGTTTCAAACATAAAAATAGTCTTGAACCCCCACCCTGGTTTTGGGTCCCCCACTTTTTAGAAATCGCCCATTTTGTGGCAACGCTGAAACCAAGTCCCGGAAACTTCCCCTCTTTGCAAAATAAACACTTTGCCTTGATTTCCAGACTTGCTTTATAGCTGCGCCTGAAGGGAAAATGTACAGGATTGTACAGGCAACTGCTGTGTAAACTGTGGGGATTAAAGTTTCAACTTCAAATAGGGCAATGGAAGCATGCCTACCATTCAGTTCGAAAGCGTCCCAGCTATAAATCTCGATTCAAAGAAAAGTTGGGTTTTCCCAGCTGCCAATCCCAATCCATTGATTCTGGTTACCCCTGCTACCTGAAAGCCATCACAGCCTGTTTAAGTTGTTGAAATCCCATGATTTTTGGGTGAAATCCCAACAGATAGTTCCCCCGATGCCGTGAAGAGCCCATTGGGATATACCATCTGGTTATGACTACCATAGCCATGGAAAAAACCCAAAATAAATGGACGTTTATAGCTGGGAAAATCATCTATTTCGATTAGAGCCATGGCTTCCATGGCTATGTTAGTCACAACCAGAGGGTATATCCCAATTATAAGTGGGATAAGAGGGTTAATCCACTGAATAAATGTTCCAAACCACCAACCAGATATGGGTATGGGTCAATACCTATAGATACATTTTTAGTGGGATGAACATCCATTTACCAGCTATTTTGGGGTTCACCAGGGTTACAAGGTTTTGACCCATCCCCATATCAAAATCACCTAGCACCGGCTTCCCATGGACCTGTGCTTCCAGCAAGATCTTCATGGCTCCAAAGCGCCCAGCCCCAGCCGCCCGGAGCAGTGGCGTGCCTGCGACGGGGAACTGGTGAAGTGGCGAAGGATTTAGTGGAAGGTGTATGGATTACATTGTGGTTTATATAGTGGAATTTATATGTAGTGGTTTAGACAATGACATAGTATATCTATCTCTATATATATATATTTATATATATATATATATATATACATAGTATATATATATATATATATTGGTAGCACCCAATCACCGCGCGAACCCTGTCGCGCCCATCCTTTTGTTCCCTTGTGGCCGTAATTGTGCCTGCAGTTGACCCATGGATATGGACATGATGCGGATGGCACTGCATCAACACTGGTATCTACTCTCAACTGCTATGTCTATCTCTCATACCAAACGGCGCGGAATGTCCGTGCCCGGGATCATCACCAACTGTTTGTCCTCCATGCTGTCAGCTACGCTAACATCACACATAGCTTTCAGATACTTCACAAGGTCTTGCAGCTGTGGTGAACCATTGGAAAAACGTGCGAACAACCAGGTTTTGTAACGACGATCCTCAGGGTCGGTGGAGAGATGCAAGGACACATAGGTGCGCTTGTTCATGAATTTCCCGAAGCTCACTTTGGTGCGCCCCCAAACTTCAAGGCTCGCCACTCCAGCGGGCAGCTGAATCACTGGTGCTGGATCATTGCCTGCAAACACCATCGGTCCAGAGGCTGCCGCAGTCGGCAACGGAGCATATGTCAACTGACTTGGAGATGGCATCGTCTTTGTTGGGGACGAGGTCAAAACACCACTGGCCTCGTCATCACTACGCTGGCGCTTGGCTGCATCACTCATGTTGCCTTCCGGATTGCGCCCTGACACTACAGACCAATCGGTTTCCTGCTCCACAAGCTCGCCAAGGGCTTTCAAGACTCCACAACCATGAGCCTTGTGCATCAATCGGAGACATTCTTTGTGATCTTCATCCGTCCAGTTGGACATCTTCATTGATGACGCTGGAAGATGAGCCATGACAATCGCACCGGCAGCAATGAAAACAACGAATCGGAACATAGGATTGGCACCTAATCAGTTTGAGAATGGCTAACAGCATGTTGCAGTGGCACGTCCACTCTTTCAGGCACCTACCACATGTCAACTTCATGCAAAGACGGCTCATTCCCCAAGTATTATTACCCCAATACTTACTTTTACCCTTTTTACTTATTTATCAGTGATACTAGGTGGGCATTAAACTTGGCACGTCTCTCAGCGACCAGTTTTCGGCGGTTTCTCTCATTGGCTCTCCATTCCAACACATCTTCTTCAGGACTGATTTGGTATTTTCCGGATCTCATGCATGCACGAAGGAGATCTAGGGCATCTGCGGCTTCTTTTGTCATGCCGTCTGCCAACATTCGGTCAGTAGGAATCCATCGGACTGACGCAGACATTCTACGCACACTTTCTCTGATGATCACAATATCTATGGACGTTCGTCTATCATCCAGTGAGGGTGCAGAGGGAGATTTCAAGTGATCAAACAAGGATTTACAATCTGTTACCAAGGTGCATGGAGGTCTGCGAGGAACATCCCACAGGGACTGTGCGCAGCAGGGTCCATCT
>Ga0126342_10013442_pt1 | contig 14509 bp, 20 predicted proteins | sample Cyp1metagenome_FD_92528 | JGI IMG/M metagenome (GOLD analysis project Ga0126342, IMG submission 92528) | Coral microbial communities from Lord Howe Island, Old Settlement Bay, Australia - Cyphastrea 1 metagenome | ecosystem: Host-associated > Invertebrates > Cnidaria > Coral ... | reverse complement strand
TTCTCCAGTGAATTATGACATTTTCTAGTTATCAACAAAACGACCAAAAATGCATGAAACCGCAATTCCAATGGTTAGAATGTTGCACACATTTTTTGCCATCCATGGAAGATGTAAATTTATAATTTTTCTGCGCGGACAAACGTCAAGTTTATCCGCGCCGACATTGAAATTTTGGCTGATCGAACACTTTCAGAGAAAAGCACTGTAAGACACAGTGTAAAATCAACATGTTCCATATCCATACAAATAAAATGCAATTGGATTCCGGGGAACCCCCAGCCTTCGCCCTATATATATATATATACATGTATGAGGTTATATGAGATTAGTCCCAAGTCATGGGGGCACCCCCAGTTCTCATCCAGTCGTCATGGATGACCATGACTTAGTATTGAGACGGTCTTGGGGACACCCCATTTCTGTCGCAGTCACAATGAGGCGTAGCAGCTGCGTAGACCAGTGGAAACTGAAACCCATTAAGGCCTCGGGCTAGCAGCTCGCTTCGAGTCAGAAGCCGTTCATGATTATCATATTACTATCTTTGTACCATGATTTAATGGTTCTACATGGTTTTTCTATGTTTATCATGATTTAATATTAACCGATTACTAATCTGCGTATGGTTGCTTATGCTTACTATGTCATGATGTATTATCATTGATGATGATATTACTTGTCTATAAGTATTCAGAAGATTATACTGGTTTACTATGTTTATCATGTTTTACTATGTTTATCGTGAAGGACTGGCTATGATTAATTTAGTGACGGCCAGCACTTGCGCTATGCCCCAAGGTCTTTCGGGATTATTGTTGGAACCCTTATTTTTGTTGACCCTTACAGTACTTTGTGGCTTTCAAGTATTTGAGAATCTAATGACTAGATGGCTCTGGGTTTGCGAACTCAGAGACGTCGTTAATGACCCTCTGCGGTGAATCTGCTGTCCCCAAAACTGGTTTTCGTTACATAAACTTTCAAAAAAAAAAAACATAGAAACTCCCTAAGATTGCTAAATTAACCCGAAAGAAACCCTTTAAAGAAACCTTACATGAACCCTAAAGAAGCACTCAATAAACCCTATATGAAAGTGTATATAGTGAAGTACCTTTGGGGCGTAGCGCACGTGCTGCGTTGTTTTTTAGTTGGTACAGGCTTTTTCAATAAACAATGATTATCATGAGTACTGATTGAATAAGATTGATCAAGCGGTCCTTCATGACAATCATTGTTTTCACAGTAAAAAATACTGTACCTACTAATATATGAACATCATTGTTTATCGAAACGACATGTAATATGCTTTGATTATCTTTTAATTTATAAGTAAACTTCTTTGGGTGATAGTAGCTGTGCAATGGAGATAAGTTTCTGATAGTCTAGAAGCCGCGGATGTCTGTACATAAGGGTTACAGCAACTGAAGTCCATGAGTTTGGTCCCTCAAAACATTGGTTTTAAAGTTCAATTGGTGATAGTTGCTGCTACAATTTTAATGCAACCTAAAAATACTCGGAATAGATGAACAATGATGAACATAGGCGGTGCAATCCTCCTCAGAAAAGTAATCAATACAGTCAATACATATCAAAATTGTACTTGAAACTGCCAACCCCACGGCTACCTTTTGCATCAAAAAGTCAGTTCCCTTGAAAGTCATCTACTGTGGGGAAAATTCCTATTGGGGGCTTCAACATGCTTCAACCAGGGTGGCCTGGCAGCCTTCCGAAACCCAGCCATTGCTGCCAGGACTCCCTTCCGTCTTCAAACTCCATGGTCAGCAGGTTCATTTCTCGATCAATTTCCAGCCACACTTTGCCAACCACCTGGGGTCTGAGTTTTCTATCCTATTGAACTTGGATGAACGTGGTATTTTTGGGCCAACCAGAGGTTTTTTCCTCAATCATCTCAATCTCACCAATCAACCAAAGATATCGACGGCCTCCCGACACCAATTTTCACCTTCCTTCACCCGGACATTTCTGATGATAGAGAACTGGAACTTGAAATCATTTTGCGGTGGTTACCCATATCTAAGCCCTCATTTCCAGTGACATCCGTACTTGTCCATCAACCAAAATAACCAAGCATTCTCATTTCTCATGGCTTATCGGTTTATCCCCCTAAAAATATCTAGAAACAAAAGCCCGAGAAGAGGCGTTCTCAACACCAACCCGACCCTAATCCCATAAGAATATCCAAACACCATACCTGTATTGATCCCTGGTCATCCAAGCACCTTCTCGTTCTCGAGGATGGGAATTTTCAGCAGCGGCAGTTTCCGCGCGCTGCGCATCTCGCTCTGGAAGACATCCACCGACCCCAGGCGCTCGGTCCGCCGCAGCAGGGGTTCCTCCGAGGCGTTCCCCCAGGAAGCATCCTTCAGCGGGTTGCCAGGGATCTCCTCCAGCACACCTCCGTGGAAGCTGGGAAATCCACCAGGTAGTTCGATGATTCCACCATTTCACCAACATGAGTCAGGTATAAAGGAAAAACGATGGCTATGGATAGTTTCCCTGGCTTGTTGGAGTGACCCTACTTCGCACCGGGAATTTGCCTTGTGACAGGTGGAATGGGTTCAATCAGAAGGAGAAGGTAAAAAGAAAGAAGGAGAAAAAGAAGAAGAAAGTTTTGAGGAGTTCAATCTCTTCATGGTGGTTGTCAGCTTGTTGGTGGGCGTAATATTCGTAATGACCTTGGTTTTTCCAATGGATGTGGGAGGGGTGAGCCGTTGGAGTAAGTCGTGTTCCCGTTTTGCCAACGCAAGGAGAGGATGGCCGAAGTCACCCTGTTGAAGTTCTGCTGCTCCAGAAAGCACAAGTTCGAGTGAAGATCCACTAGGAGTTCAGCGTGCCCGGATCAGAGCCGATCCATCATGTTTTGCGAATGAGTATAACACTTTTGACCAGGTGCAGCTCTCTTCTCAAGTCCTGACTACAAGGTATGGGTCAGTTTATCATGGTGCCCCAAGCTGCGGCTATCTCACTTCACCCCAAACTGGAACGGCATGTGAATCTCGCTGGTGTCATCTTTGCCGATATGTTTGCATGAAAGCCCGAAGCAGCCACCACCTGGAGTAATTATTCATTTGAATGGCTGGGGCACTCCTGCACACACCGATACCAGATGCCCTTTTCCAAGAAACTCAAGGGAATTTCAAATGTGTGCTCAGTGCCGGCCAAATTTGACATAGCGGCTTGAGTCTCAGAAGTTGTAGAAGCTTGCGGTCCCTACAAAAGGGGAGTGCAGACACGCACAAATCAAGAAGTGTAACACTCCCATATTCATGTTGCATTTTCCAATTCTGCGGTTGCCGTAGCCGCCTTTTACAATCAAGTCCAAGCGGAAAATCAGCAGCTTGCCGTGCAGCCATAGGCGGTATCTGGGAAACAGGTGAAGTATCTGTTCTTATCAGTGTGACAACTGGGCAGGTGGTGCAGTCGATCCAAGGCCATAGCCTCTTTAAGTTCAACCCCAAACAAAAAGTCAATTGAATCCATCATCCCATTTTTTGGGGGAAACCGTCCCAGGGCAACAGCACCAGACTCCCACCTTGGAAGCCTAGACACTACTGGCAGGTGCAAAGCCCATCGTCAGAATGGCCCGGGGCTGCTGCGGACGAAGCCCCAGTTTCCTGCTGGGGTTGTCAGGCCGCTGGTTGAGCCACCCCAAAAATATGACATCCCAAATGGTTGAAAATCAAGATTGGAACCAGCAACCAGCTGAAATCTAGTTATCAGCCCATGTTTCTCGATTCCCACTACTTCCACTCCTTGGTCCCCAAACGAGTATGGGTCAAGGTGACCCCAAAGTCTGGAGACATAGGTTATTAGCGTTATTAACTTCTGGATCCTCAGGCATAGAACCTTTGGAACCCTTGGCCCAGTCACTGCCCATCAATCAGCAGCCAGCGCGTGGCATTGAGCAGCTGAGCCGAAATCGAACGCTCCCGGGCTTTCCTTGGGAGGTGACGCAAGATGGGATCCCCATGGCTGTGGCCAGAATGGAGCGTACGCTGGTTGCCCAGGAGGTTGAAAACAAAAACCAGCGCACGGTGGAGCCAGAAATGCGGAGCCAAGGTGCGGATCGGGATACAGCGGATTCGACACATATTGCCCATACCTTGGCCGCGGTGATCCAGAAATCGGAACTAGGGACTTTGGACCAGCATCACTTGCCAAGCTGGATTGGACCAGCAGGAATTGATAGGAATTGTCTACCTCGCAACCAAATGCACCAAATGCCTTCTGGGGAATTAGCCCAGGTGGGGACTTACCACTGTGTTCGATGGAATGGAATGCCACATTTCAGAATCAATGAAATTTGGCCAGAAATTTCGTACAGCCTATCCCCAAATCCACCTTTTTTAGTCATCATATTCCGGCCCAAATCAATCACAAAGATCTTCGTGCCCAGATACAAGGTCTCTAGTCGCGACCAAAAGCCTGTTGGGGCACCGCTGAGACCGTGAGGAGCACTACGGTTGCAGGGTTCCCAGCCAAAATGGATGCCTTTGGATGCAAAATCGACTTCACAGATATACAGTCTTGAGTCTCTTGAGAGACATCTGGTTCGCATACAAAGCTAATCTCTCTGGTTGAGTTCCTGTGCAAACCCGGATGAACAACAGGGCTGTTATCATGAACTGCTTAGTTGGCCCGCCTGTCGCATAATTCAAAGTCATTATCACTTAAGAAGTCTTAAGAATTAAGATGTCGAGTTTCAACGAAATTTCGAACACGCAGAATCGCATTTGTTGTGTCCGAAGCTCTTTGCGTTTAGCCCAGCTGAGTCGCTAAACTTCAAAAGTTCGGCAGTACCAAACGGTAGATGTACACATACGTGTCTATAAGAAAGTTTGCCCGGTTTTTTGGGTCATCAACCCATTTCAAAAATCCAAGAATCCAATATTTGAATCCCCATTGTTGATCCCTAATTACTAAAAAAAAACATATTTTCCCACTGATCATCCCATTGCAACCATCGTGTTTAGCATACCATACCCTTCAAGTCCATAATGTCCATACTCTATCATCATTTTCCCATATTTTCGCCTTTTTTGCACATCAAAATTGCTATTTTGAGGCTGTTCCCACACTCTTGACACGCACCCATGGCTGGACAGCGCCCTCCCATCGGTGGCGGCCAGGTAGGCCAGGGCGCCGGCGCTGTGTCGCAAGACCCGCATGGCGACGCCTTCGGGCAGAGAGCTGCCCACGCACTTCAGGTCCTGGAAAAGCACCGGGAAATCCACTGTCAAAAAATCCATTTTCACCATCCAAAAAAAAAAACATGTTCCGGTCCAAAATTGGAAACTTTGACCATCAAAAATAGGTGTTGCCATGAAACATTAGGTATTTACCATGGAAAATTGATAGTTTATCATACACAATTTGGATTCAGTTGGCATCCAACAAGCAACAGTAGGTGGTTAAGAACTCAGAAGTGGGGTATGTTGTAAGCATGGTTATACCAACACCCCAACTGGGAAGACCACTGAGGATCGGAGTAGACCTTCCAACGGTGTCAGGTCCCGTCCTTAAACGTGGACAAGCCCATGTGTTTTCGGATGGCTAACAGGCCTGACACCGCGAGACCGCTTTTCATAGGGGGGAAATAGGCAAACTAGAAGTAACTAAAGGCATCTAAGGACTAAGGAGGTAGAATATAGTAGAATGACCTATTTCCCCCCTGTACAGCAGCTACACCTACAAGTTGGAGCAACCCTGGAACTCTTCACTGTGAAAAAAGTGCAACTCTTCGACATCGCAGGTCATAACATGTCACTAACATGTCACAACTGCCATCAAGATCATCAAGCACTGCCAAGCACTGCCAAGCACTGCCAAGCACCAGCATCCACGAAGAATTGGATGGCACCATAGACATTGTAGTTGCCTTGGTCGGAGCTTCGGTCGGACTGGCGATCAACTCGATCAGGATCCAAGAGATTTCTCATCCATGGAGATTTCAACATGTCAGGCGTTCCTCCAACAGGAATTAATCAGCCTATCCCTGTACTTTACCAGTTGATGCTTACTTCCCATGGTCCATACCCCCATGGAATAATCTCGATGTTTTATGCATTCATAGAACAAGAAGCAGTTATAATCACATCAAACTCCTATTTGTCATGGTTAAATGCCTGTCCAATGAAGAATCATCAGCCAGTTTGCATTTTGATATATTTTAACATGATAATCCCATATAATCCCATGAGAATTCCCAGGGTTTCACCGTTGCACCCCCTCCCTTCCTCCAGCTGGCAGTAGTCGTGATAGACGATGGTCTCCACACAGCAGGCGATGTGCCGAAGCACCGACATGGTCTCGCCGACCACGCTGAAGAAGTCGTGCTGCGCATCAATGACCGCAGCCTAGCAAAGGGCCCATCGAATCAACGGAAAATTTAGGAAATGGAAAAACCATTGGCAAAAAAAACATTCGAAACCATATGGTTTTACCGTTCTACCGTGCAAAGTAATGTAAACGAAGTATGTAAACGTGATATTGCTGATGCAACCAAACTATCCCAAATTCATATCTGACATATCTGATACATGACCACCAACACATCAGGGCATAGTAGGTATCTACTGATAGTAGGTAGCCCAATCTATGGGTGGATCCACTGGATAGCTTCGATCAGGTCGCAGAGATGTTTTGCTCCACCAAAACGCTCAGGCCAAAGGGCAGCTTGGCATCCATGTGAAGTTTCACCTTGGCCGAACAGTGAAGTTTCACAGGGCTGTACCTCTTCCACCGAAATCTGGGACTTAGGACTTTAGGACTGTTCTAACCGTAAAATAGGTATCCATTCACACACGCTCTACAACAAGTCAGTAGGGCAAGAACCATAAAACATCCCCCTCGAAGCACATTGGAAATTGCTAGAGTCCAACAAGTCCATCCCACTGCAATTCTCAGACTTGCAAATTTTGCCGTTAAGAAAGGCCCCTTCCATACAGTTGCAAGATATTTAATCAGCGTCCATGCTGACAAGTTCACAATGTTGTTGAAGCTGCTGCCATCACGCCTGCAGTGCAGGAAGGAGGGGACTCCACACTTCTTGGGACAAACCCTGCAACTTGCCCTCAAAACCAGGCCTGATTTGGACTAGAATCGTTGCTCCATTTCTCCATTTCATCACATTTTAGATCAAAGATTGTTGATTACTTAATGATGAAATGGATCTAAAATGGAGACATTTCTCCATTTCATCACATTTTATCCAACAAGACATTTTATCCATTTCGCCTAGTCATATTGGTCACAAACTGGATATTTGAATTCTATCCCAGTGGCTGGTGATTCAGTTTCTTCATCGCCCGAACATCTCGCCACGGTGCTTGAAGAGTCTTCGGGGATCCAAGTGGAATCCAAACTGGCGCTTGGAAAAGTCCTTGGCCCAGCGGTGATGGTGGCCAACCCATGGTCACGGTGCGTGTCTGACAATGGGATCCCATTACGACTCAGTCAGTTTTCGATGGAAAAAATGAATGATGAACTTCATTGGATGTGGGGGTACCTTATTTTCAGACAAACTCACGTTTTTTATGGCGTTTTATGGGATAAAAAAAATCTGAAACACCAGCTATTTTGCTGTGAACTACAGGGTTCTGCTCGGGTTTTCATCCATACCTGGGTCTTCTCTGCGAAACAAACCACCGAGCTGTGTTCTATTGAGCTAGGTTCGGAGCAGGTTTGCAGTTCAATAGTTCAATGATATATGAATGAGCTAAATGTTGGTAGTTGGTTTCTGTCCAAAAAAGTGAAGGTGCCTCCTAAATAAACATGATCTGGAGAACTGGAAACGATGCACTACCCCAGGCTACCCGTGTCGAGTGTTGAGGTCTGTGAAAATGTGGACAAACCCACATTGAATCCGCAACGAGTACAGCAAGTCATCAGATTGCAAGCATCCGTGGAAGTCAGGTCAACTTCACCCCATGGTTTGTCAATTTCCTGGAGCGCGGCACTAGAGGCCCCCGAAGGTTAGTTGGTTTCCACTGGAAGATTCGAATTTCAGGGTTTGGGCAGTCAGACAGTCAGACCCTATTTTTTTTGGAACAAAGACTGTTTTTCCCTCTTTTCTGATTTGTTTCATTTTGTTTCATTTGAAACTGGGGTTGGTGTGTTTTTTTCCCCGGTGCATCCCGGTGCCAAAAGTGCAGAAACCGCGGACCATCGGAAGTGAAGAAACCGTGAAAGTGCTTGGAATAAAAACGCTGAAAGCAGTTCCCAGGTTTCTGGAAAGGATTTACCGCCCAAAAATGTCCCTGAACCCATGATTTTTTTCCCAATGTTCACCCATTTTCCACTGAAATGGCCCGGCTGCCGCGACACTTCGGCCAAGGAACCCAGAAGACCTCGGTGGCCACCACCGTGCCGAAGTTCACTGCCAAGGCCTCACTGGTCAAGTTACATGGGATTCATGGAGATTCATGGAGGTTAATGGGGACCAATGGAGATTGATGAAGGTTAATTAATGGGGAACCTAATGGGGATTAAATAATGGGGTATATGGGTGAGTCAGGATGAACGGTGTCTGGCCATACCATCATGAATGGAATTGCCAAATTTTCATGGATTGGTGTGACTTGTGGAATCATCTAACATTGGCAATTTACCACCGTTTTGACCATGACACATATGACCGTTAAGAATCTTGGATACCTGGCAAAAAATCAATGTCAGCTGAATATCTCAATGTTTGGTCCAATACTTGGTTTCCGTTACGCTTCAAGGTTCGCCCTACTGAAAAATGAGACATAAGCAGCACGCACGAAGGTGGCATGTTCATCCCTTTTCAGGTGCATCGATCGGTTTCAGGGTTCTCTGTTTATACCACACAAACCGGCGGGTAAAATGTGTGATGGATAGATCCCAAATGGAACATGAATTCAACTCCCCTAGGGATGTATCAAAAATGGTGCAGGATCAGCGGATCAAAATACAACTAGTAAAAAGTGAGGTGGTCAAACATACATGCCAAAACCAATCGAATGATGACCAGCCGGAGCCAACTACCACTCCCAAAACAAATCGGGATTCGTGCTGCTTTGTTCTTTAAGCACAGCGGATGCGAAAAGTAGATGGCCATTTTGGCCGATGATTGAAAAGTTTGAATGCCTGTCTGACTAGTCATTAGTCAGGTTCCGCCAGCCAATCTTCCGTGGAGCAGCTGGGTCCAAGGGACGTGATGGAGGCTCGAAACGACTGAGTGCATCAGCCAAATCATTGAGGTGTCCAGGGATGTGGATGGCGATTTCAGCATACACGTGCCAGCGTCCGCTCAGTGCCTTGGTGGCATTTAACCGGACCACAATTGGAGGGCAAATGCGATGCAATGCAGCTAGTGAGGATGAACTGCGCGAGCAATTGCCATACAGCAATGTGTCATTGCATGTCTGTGCCGACCCAGCGCCGGCAGTGTATCTCACTCAAGTGGCCATCAACCAGCAGTGGGCTGACATGAAGTTCCCGAATCGTTCGTTGAAAAAGATAGTCAAACCCACTGTGGTTGCTGCATTTGAGGCGAGCAAGCAGACTCATCGGAACAATGCTGCGCAGCGTCAAGAGGCGGCCCTGCCGTCTATGTCTTAGACACTATATACCACACGTTGCTCAAAGAGGATAAGCGGTATTTCGCCACGACCAGACTGCTACAGTGAGCCGAACTATCACTTCCACTGCACAACCTTCACTTAACATCATTTTGTTGCTGTCCCGCAAGTTTCACCTTTTCAATTGATTTGTTGCTCGTTAGTTTCACTCTTGTTTCACTTTGTAATTGCTTCCTGATACAGTACAGTCTCCTCATATTACGTGTTCTGGGGTCAGTCTTCTTGGCACATACCTGGCCCTAAAGTAGCTGGGATTGCACCGAAACTGTAGATTTTGTGTGCTTTGGCTTCTGGCAGTGAAATCCTCAGCTGAAACCAGACGCATGATCCATCAGGGAAGAAAGCTACACCTCCCAAACCTGCATAGTCCATATTGCCCATAGCATCTGCTGTGGCCTGATCAGGCAAAGTCTGCGGTTGTACCATGGAGATGCAAAATGGGGAAAAGGACAAGATGGCCTGCCACGCTACTATAGCATCGACAGCATCTTGATTCAGCAATCGGTGGGGGGGTGATGGATCAGAAATGCCAAGCCATACCTCCCTGGACTTCACAGGAAGGTCTCTGCTTTGGTGACAACATTGGTGTTGGCCACACGTCGCAAACGGATGCCCGCAATCAAACTGTGATGCCGGGCTGACATAGGTGATGCGAGTACCAAATCATTCGAAAATCCATCAACAAGTTCAGCGAAAGTGACATGATCAACCCCCACCATTATGAGTGGACTGTTCCTCAATGCTCTGTATAGAGGAGACCAAACATGATGCCCAAAGCGGGGCTGACTGCTTGTCGAGCCATGCAAACAGATCGTCCACGTACTGCCAAAGTGCATGTTTGTGGCGGTCAAGGATGGCATGCGAGGTGCGAATCATCAGGCCGGCCACTCGGCCCTACGCCCAACCACTCACCCTGGCGCCGAAATTCAAAGTGATGTATTGGTAAAGGTCATCGCCCACATAAAAACAGAATAGGCCACGATCATCTGGATGTACCAAGTGCGCCGGTGCGCTTTTTGAGACGTCCAATGTCAACTGGATGATCTGTTCACGAGCCGTTGATGATGGTGCACAGCGCAGCAAGTCACTGATGCGTGGGAGCAACATGCGAGTGGGCAAAACTGTGTTGGTCACATTGGAGACAGAGCTATCAGCAACCAAGCGAGGGGAGCCGCTCTCAGCAATCACTAAGCCTAATTTGCCCACTGCCACTCTAGCGTATCTCGACTTGAGCTCCTCCACAATCTGTGGAACCAGGGAAACAAATCCAGCTGCAACTTCTTCGGCCACCAATGACTGAAGCGCTCATCCAAGCTGAATTGCGTTCCACCAAGGGAATGACATCTGGCAAAATCGCAGTGTTGGGTAGCCATGCTGGGGACGGTGACAGCTGAGAATGCAAGTTTGACTCCATGCGCCAGGGCATCCAGAAAGTCAAGGCCTAGATCATTCCAACATGATGCGAGCAATTTCCACAGCCTGAGTCTGAATGGTTGACCTGATGCAACATGCATCACATCTGGTGCACGGTCAGCAACTCCCAGGATCTCAAGCATGTCTGAAGCATAGAGCTGGATCTCACCAGGTGCCCCTGAAGATGAGCCACAATCTTCAAGCACTCTCTTCAATCACACAGGCGTTGAAACCACTTCTTGCGAATAGCAATCAATGGTGAGATGCCTGGGGCCTAGAGGCCTAGAGAGGCAGTGTGCAAGGCTGTGCTTGGCAAACCACCCCCATCTTCAATTCTGGAGGCTACACGTGGCCATGGGAATGTAGCTGGCAACCGATCTCTCCACTCACTCAGCTTGCAAGCCATGCCCTTATGTGTAGTGTATGGAGCAATCACCGCAGCCGGCACCGGATAGCCGCAATAGATTCGTGAGCGCTGGGTCCTTGATGCCAGGCTTGTTGGAGACAAAACACCACGTCTTGGCCCAATTTGTGCCAAACTCGCAAACTTGGCGTGTGCTGCAAATGGGGTGGCAATATGGACCCATGTAAACACAAGCTCATCCAGCCATGTCATACTGGTCAGGGTTTTCCATAAGCCTCGCTCTGTCGTGCACAATCGAAGATTCCTGCACTGCAAGTTGTTGGGCGATTGTGTTCCCAGGCACGCCATCAAGATGTTGTGGGGTCTGGACTGGTGGTGGTCCGGGTCTGCGAAGTGTGGCCCGGCTATGCTTACAGCAGCATGGAGCTGCTAAAGCTGCGCCAATGAGGCCACTTTCTCCCAGGCAAAGCAAGTGGTGAAACGTGTCGTCATTCAGAATGTCATTTCCGTGAATAATGTCAACAGGCTGTGCCAGAATATGCCTCAAAAAAACCTTTCGTAGGGCTCAACCTCCAGAGTTGTCGTGACGGGAGCACCATGAAACCGCAGGACCCATTCCCTGCTTGTGAGCGTGACTTTGCTCTGTCAGATGCAGATGCCAAAAAGATTGCCACCGTTGAGAAGGCCTGGCACCAAGGAGTGGCGTCGATCACGAAGAAGAAGCAGAAGAGCACCAACTGTCGCTTATCTGCACCTGACTCGCGTGCATTCATGCAGCACTGGCTATTTGCAGAGGACTGCCTGCCAAACTTGCTGTTGAAAGATGTTGACGAAATTGCTCTGAAGAACGATGTGAATCGGAACGCTCAAGAGCTTGCAGCCAAGGCACTTCAGACTGCGGTTGACGTTGTTTTATTTTTATTGCAGTTGACGTTGTTTCATTTTTGTTGCACAGAACGATATAGAAGCGCCTGCCAATCACGAGATGATATTTTTTGAGCAAATGAAGTACAGGCAACGAGTGTATAGAAGAGTGCATGATGCTCAAGCTTTCCCATAGGATCACTCATTCTCATGGCTAGGAAGCCAGGATCGTTCCCACTCCCACCAACTCCAGCTTAAGCGTCCCAGGAACCTGGTTCGATTGAAAGATACTTGTTGTTTTAAAAAAATATGCTATTTCTCGATGTTTTGTCGACCAGTAAAAAAAGTGTGGAACATCTCGGTGTTTTAACGTCTGATGGTGATAGGGAGACACTAAAACCATGAAGTGTTCTAAGGTTTTTGGGCACTCACCAAGCAGCCGTCTCAGGTTCTAGAAAGTCCAGCGTTTGTCCAGAACAAAATGTTTAAGAGTTGATAACTTGCACAGCTGGAGGTGCAGTTTCTGCATGTCTTTTCGGCTGCTGGGGAACTGCTGGAGCTGGCATTGAGCGCCTGGAAGGACTTCTAGCTGGGACTGCATCTTGCTCAGATGAACGCCTTTCCATTCATCTCAACCTGAGCTTCCTTCAGTCTCAGTTCAGCCTCTCAATTTCCAGCTGGTTCATCTTGATCTCTGCCCCTTTTTCTGCCAGTATGAGCTTTAGCTGGTAGTTCTCCTCAACCTGGTGGTGCCATCTGTCGGCCACGCCCATAAAGCTCCTCACAACCTCTTTCGGCGCTGAGGACATGGGTGCTCCGGCTGCGGCTGTGTGGCCTCAGGTATTGAGTTCTGGAATTGGGCTGTCAGGAGTCCCTTGTTCCACAGCTCGAAGCATCTGTGATGTCGATGGAGACTCTGGAGCTGGACTAGCTTGCAGCTGTCTTCTCCAACTCCTTGCTCGAGAGTTTCTAGCCCTCTCCGATTCTTCATCCATCATGTCAATTTCTCTACCGCTCTGAAGTACTGACACTCTCATGGTGTCACTCAAAAGCATCCCTTTTTTGAGCCTTGGGAAACCGCAAAATGATATGCATGGTGATACATGGTGATACATGGTGTATTCCACTGCATTGATGATAACAGATTTGGGTATTCAACTACCCATCCAAGACTTCCTCAGTCCGGCCCCGGTCAGGTCCCCCTAGCATCCCCAGGCTGTAGCCCAAGCGACTGCTGTGGTGGTGCCTGAGCCAGCACCAATGTCCAGCGCAGTGGTCTGCGCATATCTATCGCTTCGGAAGAGGTCAATGATATCCTGTCGCTTTGCAGGGTGTGGCTGGTTTTAGCCTGGTCTTCATCTCGCCCCAAAAATAGAAACACGACTTTCGGCCCGGATGTTTCAAACCGTTTTGGAAATTAACTTCTCCAGTTTTCAATCCTTTCTTGGAGCATACCAGTTCAGGGGGGTGTTTCATATGATCGTCACTAAGTGCCTTCACCAGTCCTGTTTGAACTTTGAAGACGTCAGCCCCGAGATCAAAGTCTGGTGCGACAGCTCGCGCGCATCCGGAAAACGCCGCTTCGCCAAGCACGGCGTGGGGCTGCCTGGCTGCCCCAGTTGCAACATGCAGAGTTGAGCAACTCAAAATGAGGTGGTTAACCGTTCGGTTAACCATTCAAAAATGGTCTTAAGGTAATTTAAGTATCAAACATTTGGAAAACTAAGTGATTTAAGTGGTAAATCCCCGCTCAAAACCAAACCTGGCGATGGATAATCACCAGTTTTGGGTTGCCAGCAGCTAGCTGTGAACTCGTCAGATTACACCGCAGGTCCCAAATAGCTGGGATTTATGGATTCTGCCTGAACTCACCACCAAGGGCCACCAGAGCCATGGCACCATGGATCTTGGGGGATTCCATGACAAACTTGCTGGTTTTTGTCGGTTTTGAACTCCAATAACTAGGGTTTAGGGATGTTTATGCCAGCGGGGGGGAAAACCGCGCCAGCGTTTTTGGCCGTTTTTGAAAACACACATATTTCATTCGTAACATGCACATCTCACGTTACGTCACTGGGTTGGGGGGGTGGGGATGTTAACGTTCATGTTAACTTGCGTCAAATGCACATCTCACGTTACGTCACTGGGTTGGAGGGGGGGTGGGGATGTTAACGTTCATGTTAACTTGCGTCACATGCACATCTCACGTTACGTCACTGGGTTGGGGGTGTGGGGATGTTAACGT
>Ga0126342_10013441_pt1 | contig 14509 bp, 13 predicted proteins | sample Cyp1metagenome_FD_92528 | JGI IMG/M metagenome (GOLD analysis project Ga0126342, IMG submission 92528) | Coral microbial communities from Lord Howe Island, Old Settlement Bay, Australia - Cyphastrea 1 metagenome | ecosystem: Host-associated > Invertebrates > Cnidaria > Coral ... | reverse complement strand
TTCCTAGTACCTTTGTTGTTTTTCCCATAGGAATTTCAAATGTTATGCCGTTTTTGTTTTTCCCATAGGAATTTCGGGTGTTTTGACCTTGTTTGTTTAATAGTCCCTAGTACCTTTGTTATTATCCCCATAGGAATTACGGTAATTTGCAACATCATTTGTTTGTGAATGGGAAACCTCTACGCTGCAAGGCGTTGCGCGTATATACCCTTACCCAACTAATACATGTACGATTCGGGTTTGTCTGAAATGTGGGCAGACCCCCAGTTATTGCCAAGTTCAGGGGGGAAATATGGGGAAATGATGGCCAACCATAGGGTTTTGGCATGATTTGGGGGAACCATACAAACCCTGGGTTTGTTTAAGGTGATTTTTTATTTTCCCAATGGGAAATCCACCATTTGGGGAATCTATAGTGCATATTTTTTGTTTTTTGGGTACCCCTTAAGCAAATCCAAGAAACCCATAGGACTTAGATCACGCGGATGAATATCCGTGGAAGCACAGATTCTGCTGCTTTGTTTCTTTGATAAAAAAACCACATGTTGAGGTTCTGGAAACAACTTCTACTGGACTCTACTGGTACCATGTTTTGCTAGCGCAGATCCTATGGATTCCTATGTATTACTACAAATCGCTGGTTAAACCCACGTGTCTTCCAGGTTAATGCTGGTTAAGTTAAATTCCAACCCTTCTAGCAGCCCCCCCCCAAAAGAAGACATGTTTTAGATTAGATGATTAGATGAGTTCGGCAACTTAAGACACACACATTTTACCTGTTTGCAGGTGGTTCATGGTGATTCTATACTCACTTGTGCAAATCCCGTGAATACCCCCATGCTTGATAGTGACAAATCTCAACCACCATAAAATCCCATGAAATCCCTCTAAATCACCATTAAATTTCATTGATTCCCATTAAATCACAATTAAATCACCATAAATCCCATTAAATTCCGTTAAATCCCACTAAACCATCATGAAATCTCATGAAAAGGACGATGTTTCCCTGGTTTCTTTGCCACCTTTGCAGAACCGGCGGAAATCTCCAGGCTGTGGCCGAGACCGGCGCTCCCTTGCCCAAGCGTAAGGAGATGACGATGGAACTTGTGGAACTGCTGGTTGGTGGTTTGGAACATGAAATTTATGTTCCATTTCATATATGGGATGTCATCCTTCCCATTGACGAACTCATATTTTTCAAGATGGTTAAAACCACCAACCAGATATGGGTTAACGACTATCCCATGATTATCCAATTATTATCCCATAGTATATAACTAACATTGGTATCACCATTAATCACTAATATTAATATGGATAACTATTCCCATGTGGGATATCCCATTGTTATCCCATTGTATATAACTAACATGGGTATCACCATTAGACACTAATATTAGTATGGATAACTATTCCCATATGGGTTAATATTATCCCGGAATTTTCCCATTGCAATAGTGATTATACCATATAAATCACCATGACGGGAATAATTTAATGGGATAATCATGGAATGATTTATATATAATGGGATAACAAGGACTATAATGGTGTATTATAGGGATACTTGTGGGATCATATTGGGATCACCATAATAAACCATCCCCAAGTCATCACCATTTTAATGACTGGGGATGGTCTAAACCATCCCCAGTTATGGTAGGTTTACGGCATTGGGTTGTCCATTTTAATAGGGTTTAACAAGCCAAAAGTGGGAGGGAACCAAATGGGATTGTACGGAAGTAAATGATGATTTAATGGGATATGTAATGGGGTTTAATTTAATGGTTTCGGATAGTTCATATGCGTATAACAATGGGACGTATATAAATTATATAAACCTATATAAACAACTAATATACGATGGGTTTGTTTGGACATTGGTATGCCCCTCCAAAGTGGCAATTTCAAAATCGGGCATTGTTTTCGGTGTGTGAATTTAGAGGTAATTATGCCCTAGTCTCAGACAAATCCATGTTTTTTTCTATAGGGGTCTAGCCAGCAAAAGCTTGCATTTAACCAACAGACCAAGGGGATTGTTTACCGAGAAAACATGGAATTGAACAGAATTCAACTAGACAAACATGGACAAATTAACCAATAACCACAAATTGTTGGGATTCAACTGGTATGTGTATATATAGTTATATAATATAAGTTACATATATATATATATATAAGTATATAATATATACAGGTACCCCAGTTGAAAAGGATAGACCCAATCAATACCTTTTGGTAACAAGACCTGTGCTTCAAAGCCATTGATTGCCCATCAGCTTCTTTTTTCTCTGGGGTTTCTGATTCACGAAGTGAATTCACAAGCCCCCCCAAAGTAGATGGTAAAGAATTCCTTATCAATGGTTGTTGGTGGTTAATAAGCCCTTAATACGCCCTTCATAGCCACTTTATTGTTGGTGGAGTAGCTGAATCAACATCAATAGAGTAGATCATATTAATGATCCAGTTGATCATATACAATCATATATAGTTGTGTATATATAATTAATAATCATTCCACTAATCTTCATTCATATAATATCCAAATATTAGTCCACTATAGATCACTAATATAATCCACGAATATCATATATCACTATAGGTATATCCTAATATTAGTCCTAATTCACTAATTCCAGGTATTCACTATAGGTATATTCCACTATATATCACTATAGAAATATCACTATAGATATATCACTAATTCCATTGATCATTTCATAATGTCCAGGAGCCTACGGCTGGAGATCCGGCGAAGGCCGGCGACGAATGCGCCGAGTTGTGGAGTTGTGGTTGCCCGATGAACAAAGAATTTCTGGTGAAGAGATGGTAGGTTTCAGGGTGAAATACATGGGATTTAATTGTGATTTAGTGGTGATTCAATGGTGATTTAACGGTGATTCAATTGGTTTAATTGTGATTTAATGATGATTCAATGGAGTTTCATGAAATTTTCAATAATTTTATGATATGAATGGAATATTGCGGGGGTTAATGGGAATTTAACCATCAAAAATGGGGATATGAGTGGGAAATGCATTCCGTTAATCTCAGACATAGCAATGGGAAATCCCCGAACTACTGTAAATGGAGGTTTGAATATGTCTGAATGGGAAATTCAGCAACCTAAATCAGAGATTGCCATTGGCATGTTTGATTCCCCATTAAGGAAGGTCAATGCGACGGTACCACTCCTTTCCAAACGGGGCCCTGGGTCGAAACATGTCGAAACCCAACAGTGCAGTGCGGGTCGAAGTTTCAAACCCAGAAAACCACGTGTTGAAACATCAATTTTTGGGCTGCCAAAGTTTGACTGATAGCCATACCCTTTTTTTGTCAGACAGAAACACAATCTAGGATGCTAAGTACAAGAAAATACCTCGCAGTTTCAGGTTTGCAACTCTAGCTATTCTCGGTTGCTATAGCATGCAAAATGCCACATTTGGGCTTGCAAAATGGGTGATCCCAAAAATCTCATTGTTGATCATCATCTGGTTGGTGGTTTGGAACATTTTTTATTTTTCCATATATTGGGAATCATCATCCCGACTGACTTTCATATTTTTCAGAAAGGTTGAAACCACCAACCAGATATATATATCAGCATACATGTCATGGATATCATATCAAATCCATAGATCCCATCGATGAGTATTAGAGGAGATTGTTACTACCCCAAAAAATGGGTGTAATGGGTGATTATATGATTATCCAAGAACGGGGAATCCTGTTCTTAACCAACCAGTGTACTGGAAACGAGGCGGTGAAGGCGGCATTGGCATGCCAATTGGTGGGACAGTTGAGGCGGGGGGCCGTTGGGCTCAGGTTATCCTCCAAACAGGATGGACGAGTAACATAGCGATCCCCAAATAGATAGGAAAACTGAACACCTGGAAATCTGAAGTATATGGGGATGGGGCAAAACGGCAAAACCTATTATTCCCCACATGTGTGGGAATAAACATCCATAACCATCTAAACCATCTAGTTTGCGGTGCCCGGCACCTGGGGACCAGGTTTTGACTCACAGCCATATAGCAACCCCCAAATAGATAGCAAACATATGCAAAAATCCTGGCAATATGAGGTAAGCCTAATCTATATCATCCTGGGCATACTTTTCGGCATCTTCTTGGGGGTTGCTTTAAAAATCATCAGCAACTTAGTAGGGTTCATAAACTGTGTTCCATCTTCTTGGGGATGAACAAGATTCACAAGTATGTAGTCACTAGCTATGGAAAATCACCTTACCAGGTAGACCATCTGCAACATGGGATTTTTCCATATCTTAAATTACCGGAGGGTAAAACAGCTTTATCCTGACCCTGGTGCCATAGAAGTCTCAGCAGTTGGTCCACGGCTTCCGGTCCGCGGCTTCCTTTCCAGTAGCAACATCAGGCTTTGTGGTAACATCCTCTTCGAAAACCCGCAGGCGCCACTGGACCATCGTTGTTTTTTTTGGCTCGAAGGGGATAGTTTTTTGCAAAGGACCATGGTAGCCAGTACGAATCTACCCGTTGGTAATCTAACATAGCTATGGACAATGGCCCATTTGTAGATTAAGATTATTTCCCTTGCAAAAACGGTCGGTTTCCATATACATATATATAAGATTATAAGATTACCAAAGGGTATATAGTCTGTTCATCAGGGGAACTATATCTGGTGATATTTACTGGCCATCATCGTCGATGACATCATGAGTACCTCATATGGCGTGTTGAATACTTGTGGTTGACATGGTGGCAGCTGGTCACACCTTCCTAAGTGCGTTTGATACACTTGCAGTATCTTGCTGTATAGTAACCCTAAAAAAAATAGATCAATAAATCAGAACTATACTACAAGATTTTATTTGTCCATCTTTTTGGGGTTGCTACAAGGTAGTTGATGAAAGTCTCTGCAGATTGCGGATGTGACCAGCCAACACTCTTCGATTTGGGGAGGCCCTAAGCCCTAAACCTACGATTTTTGGGATGGTTTGTACCACCCATTTGGGTTTGTCTGAAAATAGATCGAATGATCAAATGGTGCACCCGCAAATCCATGGGCTTATCATGATTTTCCATTTCAAAATAGCCATTTAGGGGTATATGATGCATACCCCATTTTCAGACACACCCATGATGGGGATGATGTACCATCCGATCGTCCTTGTGTAGGATAATGGTTGTTAAAGGCTAATAGTGGTCGATTAATCGAACCTAGTAACCACAGTTAGCAACCATTAAAGTGGTATGATTATCCCACTATATGCAATAACCCCTAATAGTGGTGAATATTGATTAGTGGTTATTGCAATAGGATTTAGCCTCTGGTAACCAAACCCGGCAATGGAACATCTCCCATTGGAATGGTGGCTGGTGGATGTTCCATGAAGCTACGATAGCCAATGAACATGCCTGGATCATGACCAGTAATCATGGGGACAATGATTTTTTTTTTTGAACCATACTTGCAAACAGATATTTAACTACCCTCCTATCATTAAACTTGACAATAATGGACAATTATCGAAGGAAGTTTAGAAGTCAAACTTCCGACAACATGGACAGATGAAAAGCAGAGATGGGAAGAGTCAGAGAAGAGAAGAGAAGAAGAAGAAGAAGAAGAAAAGAAGAAGAAGAAGAAGAAGAAGAAAGAATATCAAAGAAGAGACAGTCAGAAAAAAGAAGATCCAGGTGCGCGAAAGCTAGGAAAGCCGCGAAACACTGCGTTTTTCCAATGATTTGTGGCTGCGGAAGGTCGAAAAGTAGGCTCGCTAAAGCGGCGGGTATGGAGCAATCTGGCAAGATGAGAGATGACAAATTGCATGCCGTTGAGGTGTGAAGCACCTCATGTTCGGAGCACTTTTGGAAGTTGAGATGTTGAAAAAGTGCACACGGTTGTGGAGCGAAGCACATTTCCAAGTCAAAATGCACAAAACACACCATTCTCAGACCACTTTTGGAAGTTGAGATGTTGAAAAAGTGCACGCCGTTGTGGCGCGGAGCAAATTTCCAAGTCAAAATGTACAAAACTCACCATGTTCGGACCACTTTTGGAAGTTGACATGTCGAAAAAGTGTACGCCGTTGTGGCGCGAAGCACATTTCAAATTCAAAAATGTTAAAAACTGACGGTCTCGCAGCACTTTTGGAAGTTGACATGTCGAAAAAGTGCACGCCATTGTGGCGTGAAGCACACTTCGAAGTCAAAATGTTAAAAGCACCACACGTTCACACCACTTTTGGACGTTCAGATGTCGTTTCGTGTTTCAACTACAACCACACACGACACTCCACTCCACGACACTACAACTACAACTACGCTACATTACATTACACTATACTAATTACATCACACTTTACTACACTACACCACACTCCACTACACTACACTGCTCTCCACTACACTACACTACACTACACTACACTACACTACACTACACTACACTCAATTAGACTGCACTAGTTACATGAACAACAACTACAACTACAAGTACACTACATTACACTACACTACACTCCACTTCACTACACGGCAGCTACAACTACAACTGCAACTACAACTACATTACACTGCACTACACGACACTAGACTACGCTAATTACATTAAACTACACTAATTACATTTCACTACACAATATTACACTACACCACACTACACTAACTACAACTACAACTGCAGCTACAACTACAACTTAAACTACAACTACGCTACACAAACTACATTACACCACACTACACTGCACTCCGCTTCACTACATTAAACCACACTACACTACACCACACTACACCACACTACACCACACTACACCACGCCACGCCACACTACACTAACTACAACTACAGCTACAACTACAACTACGCTACTTTACCCTACATTACATTACACTACATTCATTGCACCACCACAAATGCAACTGCAACTGCACTATACTAATTACATTACACCACAACTACAACTCCACTACACTAAAACTACAACTACAGCTGCGCTGCACCACACTACATCCAGCAGTTGTGGGTGAGGTGACCGACCAGGTGGCCACTGCAACCTTTGGAACCACTCCAAAAAACACAACTCAACCACCTTTCAGTCCATCAGTGGATTCGCTCTGCCATCCGTGGTTCACAACAACCAAACGCTCCTATAGGTTTTCTATTCTGAAACTTCCGCCACCGCTTTGTGCGGCACTATTGGTATAGAAAATTCCCTCATGGCACAATAATACAATTTCCCAAATTTTGAATTATTGTAAGCGTCCCAATTTTTGAAAGTCCCCAAGTATGGATTTTTTTATGGTAAAATTGTTTTTGTGATAGACAATATGGCCAAATTTCCAACTTTCCAACGACCCGTCGGAATTCCTTTAGCTGTGTGATTTCTCAGGGCGCCGAATTCTTGCGCATCTCTGGTGGGTTGTTGGGACCTCAAAGGAAAACACGGAGTCTGCAACAGTGGTCTGAACCCATCATTTTGAGCATTGCTTTTGAAGTGGGGAAGGCATAATATGTGTTTTCCAGCCGAAAAATGTAGCGCACGGCCAACTTGTGGCTACAAGTGCGTACGGCATTCCTTCTTCTGAACCAAAATAAAATGAGAAACAAACTCCCCGTCCCCCTCAATTAGACACCTTGCGAAAGATCGAAAACAATTCCAACGCCTAAGGTTGAACACAAAATATACAAAATCCAATTTTTCAAGTCCATGGCATCCATGATGGAGCAAAGTCGGATCAAACATGATTGAAACATGATTGAAACATATCTCAATAATTACCTCGAGTCCAAGTCCCCAATGCTTGACTTGCTCCCCAACTTTGCTCCCTTTTAGTGCCGGCTATTGTGGGATGAATGCCCCAAATTCAGACATGTGTTGCAAATCCCAACCCCAGGCATCCCCAGGCCCCCACGCCATCGCAAGGCCGGCGTTGCTGTCGCACTGCTACGCAGATCCAGAGCTCCCTCTGCTGCGAGAAGCCGGGGTGTATGCCGTGCGTTTGGCGGCCCAGCTGCCTGTTGAGGTGCTGGTTGGTGGTGATCCATAGCTGTTGGCAGGGGTTACAGTCTATAAGGTTGACCATGGGTCAAAATCGCTTTGTCACACAACAGCGCCGTTTGGCAATGTTCAACATCAGAAATCGACTAAAGGTCATTGTGTGGTATTGCTATGTATTGATTATGATTACAGTTGATTACAAAAATTATGAAAATACACATGTGGAGGAGCCCCTACAATTGATATGGTTTTCCAACAACATCTTGGAAAATCTATCACTTGCCCAATGACTGAGGGAACGCCACTCAGCATAGCCCTGAGACTCGAGACGCCGTCCGACAGCTTCTGGCGGAAAGGCCCGATTGTTTCGAGTTGGGAAAGCACAGAAGCCATCGCCAGTTAGGCCAATCAGGAAGTTCGGTTGGATTCCAGCAATTTCTAGGCTTGGTTTCAGAGAAATTTGATTGGAGACTCCTGTATTTGGATGGAAAAGCCATGCACAGTGGATAGACTCGACAAGGCTGTCAATGGGAAGTCCCTCTGTTTGAAAGGAACACTTGCCTTAAAAAATCGTGGATGGTTAGGCCGCCAGGTTGAAGGACTAGGCAACTAAAACAGGGTTCCTTGCATTTCCTCTATAATACTATAAGCATCTGTAAACACTGCCTGAATTGTATGAACATAGATGTTATGATAATCTATGATACTTACCCTCTAAACTAACGGTTTGCTGTGGAAACCTGCCCATTTATAGACGATTTACCTAATTCAAAGTGGTGATTTTCCAAAGCTATGCAAATGACCGGGGGGGTAAGCAGTGTTCAACACCCCTGTTGGCTGATGACTGCAGGGGTGGGAGTCCCATCCCCGTAGCTCGCGAGGCGCACCCGTGACGCATCGTCTGCTGAGAGCGGTGCTGGCCTGAGAATGGTGTTGAGATTGTCGTCGGACTACTCAATGAATCGAAGTGTAGAGGAACAATAGATGATGTTCATTGATTTTCCCATATGTTCCAATTCAACACCTCCATAAAAATGATGGATGTTTCATTTTTTCCAATTGTTTGAATGACTTAAACCAATGAACTAGAGTGATGTTGGTGGGCCAAGGTCCACTACCCATGATCGAAGAGATGCTCGGGTCGCACGGATATCTTCCAGCTGCCGTTTGTACTGAAGTTTGCCCGTGCAAAACATTTGGGAATGTGATGGAATATCGACGATATCGATCATAATGCTGTATAGAATCCATTGTGTTCACGTTTATCATGATTGAAAGGATGCTCACTGGGGTCGGGTTTTGACCCAGATTCGGGAACCGAACGATGACTGAGGATGATGGATTTTGCATGATTTTGCCATCTTTATGTAAGTCCAGAGTTAAATTTTCTGGTTCTACCACCTGATGTGGACAAAAGAAAGTTGGGTTTGTCAAAATGTCCAAGATTGATGCATCAATAAGATTCAATAAGGCAATCTGGGTGACGAATGGTGTATCGACTTGGGTTTGTCTTTGTGGTAATTTATGATTACTCTTATACCATCACCAACATATTATAGACGGTGGTTGGTTCTTTGATGGGGAAATTTCTAGTAGCCAACATTCTGAGCAGTATTGAAGTATGTTCCATGAGTTTCAATGGGATTCGCCATGATTTGCCACGTGTGTTGCTGTCCCTAAGGAGCTCACTCTTCTAGCCCTTGCAGGACATCTCCAAGACCCCAAGCACCATCGTGCCGCCGCTACCGTTGCTACCGTGACGGCGGCGACAACAAGGGACAGGAAGGACAGATGAGACACGTGCGGCGTGGTGGTGGTTCTGCAGATACCACCAGGGACAGAAAGGACAGAGCCCGCAGTGGACCCTTGGCGTGGGAAAAAAAAGTGATTGCACAGTGATGGCCAGATGGCAGGGTGCATCCTGGAGCAGATTTTATAGATTTTTATAGAAATATCATCTGGTTGGTGGTTTGGAACATTTTTTATGTTTCCATATGGGAATGTCATCATCCCAACTGACGAACTCATATTTTTCAGAGGGGTGGCTCAACCTATATGATATGGCCAGATGGCCTGTTGGAGATGGGGATGGAAGTTTTGACACCAGCTGCATCTTTGATTCGAAGCCTCCCACTTTTGTACTTTCATAAGAGCACTAAACACATATAAAACATTATAAAACCTCATAACTCAATGATGGAATAGCAAAGTCTTGACATCCAGCTGTTGAAAAGCGACTTGTGCTTGAAGAGCTGCAAGGCTTCTATAAGCAGATTGCCATAAGACATGTTGAAACCTTCAACTATTCACAATCATAACAAACCTGAGAAAACAAACATGTCATTAGTTTCACAATGCTTTGCATACAATTCTGATGTTTGAAAAAACAAAATCAATGTGAAACACAGATTCATGTCATTCCGTGTCGGACATCGTTGCATTGGAACCTGATTTCTCCTACAGCCGTGGGTTCAGTGTTGGCAGATGTTGGCAGTTTTTCGGCGTAACCCAAACCCTTTCAAGCTGGTGCTTCCGTAACTTGCAGCCACATATAGATGAAAAGAATGACCAGGAAAAACATGAGGATATGATATATTTACCTTTTGGTTACATAAGCAGCAACTATGGAACATTATGGAACCTCAAAAATGAAAGGAATCAAGCATCCTGTCTGGATCTATGAGACATTAACATACATTATCCATGTCTGAATTAAAAGCTGTGCAGCTTTGCCCATTGGTAGTTTGAAAGTCCACATGGCTTACACGGCCAATGCCATGGTCTACAAATCAGCACAAGGCACAGCCGGGCACTGCCAGGAGAGACCAGGGAGTCTAGGGATCATGGGTCCTGGGTCTGAACACAAAGGGGTACTGTATAGCAATTTGTGTTGGCTGTTTGAGGGTGTGATGATAAACCGGGATTTCCCATGTTGTTCCGGCTCAATCACCTCCATGTCGTGGCTCAATCCAATGTTGGTCAAAGATCACAAGATCCTTATTTTTGTGGCAAAGAACTCCAACAAAAATAAGATCTGCAGTTCACGATCACAAGATCACAAGATCACAAGATCACAAGATCAGATAAGATCCTTATTGGTGTGGTTAAGTTGTTGGTACTCCTTGGTTATATATGATTATATTAATATTATATGTTCTATATTATACTATATGTTACTGTATATGATTATATTAATATTACTCCTTATGTATTATATGTTCTATATCGGATTACCGTTCATGTCAACCCCGCATTACCAAACCCCTGGGCTGTTTAATTGGGGAGGGGACCATTTTGGGGGTTCCCCCCCAATCAACTAATCCCGAGCGACATTCTAGTCCCATACCCCTACTAGTAAACAACCGCTAAATGCTACCAAATATGTGCAAATCTCCTACCTACAATTTACTGTACCATGCTTTCTGGGGGTATTAAATATGAACGGAGGAAGGGATTATATTATAGTATTGATGGATATTGATGGTATATTACTACATATCCCAGCTTATCTATATGAAATGCCCATTAACCCCCATTAAGTCACAAGTCACCATTATCTATGGTTGACAGTTGATTCCATATATATATATATAGATATATGTATTCTAATGTATATCAATGTATATCATGGTATTGTTATGTATTGGTTACATATATATATACCCCATTAACTATTCTCGATTCATGTTGACTCACCATATAGTAACTATATGTAACTATGATATCCCCAGCAACCACCTATGATGTTACAGATACCCCATATATATATATTATGTTAACAATATTAACAATATTAACAATATTAACAATAGTAACAATATTATATAACAATATCCGTATCCCGTATTTATGTTGACTCCATATGGTATCCCCGGAATCCGCCAGGTTTTGGCGATCTCCCCCTCGACCGACTCTTCAGCGACGCACCTGAACCGGTGCGCCCATTTTAAGTTCTCCAACGGGTGGAGCAAAGGGAGGTCTCAAAGCCAGCATAATCAGCCGATTTCATGTGATTTCATGTGATTTTAGGGGGGGTGATTTTGTGATTTAAGGCGATTTCGTGTGAAGATGAGTTAATGATATTTAAATGTGAATGGATTTATGATGATTTCCATGGCGATTTCATGTCCTTCATGGGGCCGGGATGAAATATGATGAAATATGCACTGCTATGCACGGCAGCTCCCACACCGATAGATAGAAACGCGCTAGAAACGCTATTTTCATTCATAAAATTTGACATAATTTATTTTGACAGATTCACCAGCTTGCTATTTTGGGGATATGGGGATAGCTCTGAAACCAGCCACCTGAAGGCGGCAGAGCTTCATGTGTTACACGATGCGTTGAATCGTTGTGTCGGGATACCACCATACTCTACCTGACAGCATGTTTGAAAATGTATGTATGTATATATACATATACATATATAATAAGAGCTTCTAATGGCAGAAACAACTCATTTTGCTGGTAAGTTGATATTGAAGTATGATACATCTTCAGCGCTGAGAAACAAACGTTTTGCGTTTTGGGCTCGCCGAGCCCAACGTTGCCACCATGAATCCACCAGATCCAGGGCGCCTAAGGTGAAGCAGAATAACTAATTGGGTCGTATTTTGGTACTAGTTGAAAGCACTGTTTATCCCAAATACGATTGTATATAGTGATGATAAGCACTATAGTGATGATAAATGTTGACATTATACAAATCTTTATAGTGATGATTAGCCCAAATATTATAGTATAGACATAATGTATAATAGTATATCATGCAGACATAATGTAGTATTACACTAATATGTCTATAGTGATGAGCCCAAATCGACTATTATGTCATAATCAGAAAGGTCGTCCCGTCCAGGACTCCAGGACTGTCCCTCGTATCGTCAGGTCCTTGGCGTCGGCGCGGTGTCTCTGCTGGAGTTGCTGCGGGCCAAACGGCTGTCGACCATCAAGGATTTGGTGCATCTTCCACCCTGGGAGCTGCGGGACTGGCTGCTGATTACCGAGGCGCAACATAGGAGGATATAGGAGGTGAACTTCCAAGGGTGAAATCTCCAGTTCTGGGGCAGTTGAACTGCCAGAAGTTCCAGTACTTGTGCTTAAAAATCGTGCCAAGACATGCAAAGACCTTGCTTTTGATACTTGAATTCTCAACTTTTTTTTTCTGAAATGAAGCACGTTGAATTCAAGTTGTGATTGGTAAACTACCAATTTTGATGGTCAAGTCAGCTGTAACACTTAAACATACTTAAACTTCCACTTGTTGAATCTTTTTGATCGCTGAAGCAGTTAAATTCCAACTGTTCGATGACCAAATCCATCTGAAGCCCAATGGTTGTCAATTGTTCACCCTTAAAACATGTTTGGTGAAACCCTGACGTTGCTCCGCGCCGGAATTGCGGAAGGGTTGCGTATGTTTGAAATGCCATGTTGGTGGACTTATAATATGTAGACGTATATGTGATCCATGATCATCATCGTCGTCGTCATCACCATCATCATCGTCGTCATCACCATCATCGTCGTCGTCATCACCATCATCGTCGTCGTCGTCATCATCCTCGTCGTCGTCGTCGTCGTCGTCGTCATCGCCGTCGTCGTCGTCATCGTCGTCATCATCATCACCATCATCATCATCCCGTATGAAGATAAGTTGATGTTTTTTAGTTTTAGCATATTTGCCACAGGGTGTGGAGGATTTGTTGATCCCTTGTGAAGATATGTTGATGCTATTATCAGATTCAGCATATTTGTCAAAGGAGGTGGTGGATTTGTTGATCCCTTATGAAGATAATAAGTTGATGTTATCCCTTATTCAACATTTTTGTCAGAGGGGGTACTGGGTTTGTTGATCCCTTATGAAGATAAGTTGATGTGATTAACCCCATTAAACATGTTTGTCGGAGGGGGTGGTGGATTTTTGGTCCAGCCTTATGAAGATAAGTTGGTTCCTTACTAAACATAGTTGTCAGAGGGGGTGGTGGGTGTTGATATCCATTGAAGATAAGTGGGTGTGACTCCCCCATTTAACATATTTGTTATAGAGGGCGGTGGATTTTTGATCCCTTATGAAGATGAGTTGATGTGATTGCCCCATTCAACGAATTTGTCAGAGGGGGTGGTGGATTTTTGATCCCTATGAAGGTAGGTTGATGTGATTACACCATTCAACATATTTGCCAGAGGGGGTGGCGGATTGTTGATCTCTTATGAGTATAAGACATATAAGTTGATGGTTTACCCCATTCCACATGAGTTGATACTGGTGGTAATGATGATGATTGTCATCATCATCATCATCATCGTCATCATCATAATCACCATCATGATCATGATCATAATGATGTTGAGATTATGATTGTGTTGATTTTGATGATGATGATGATGATGAAGAAGAAAATGATGATGATGATGATGATGAGGATGACGACGACGACGACGACGACGACGACGACGACGACGACGACGACGACGACGATGACGACGACGAGGATGATGATGATGATGATGATGATGAAGA
>Ga0126342_10013440_pt1 | contig 14509 bp, 14 predicted proteins | sample Cyp1metagenome_FD_92528 | JGI IMG/M metagenome (GOLD analysis project Ga0126342, IMG submission 92528) | Coral microbial communities from Lord Howe Island, Old Settlement Bay, Australia - Cyphastrea 1 metagenome | ecosystem: Host-associated > Invertebrates > Cnidaria > Coral ... | reverse complement strand
GCAAATAATTATTGAGTTGTTATACTGCTATAATTTGAATTTATAAAACTTCTTTGAACTAATGTTTTTAACATTTTTCCCCCCACCCCCCCACCCCGTTGAAGGGTATGGGTCTACCGGTCCAGGGGTTGAGATGATCCCCGCCCCCCCCTCTGCGTGTTTAAGGATACATCATATGCAGGTAAAAAGGTAGTGATGATTCCCGCCCCCCTGTGGGTGGGTGGGGGTGGGTATGTAACTACGGGGGTATGTAAGTATATGAAATCCCCCCCCGTGGATAGGTGATCATATATGCCCATGGGGGAATACTATAGGCATATATTACAAAGGTAGTGATGATCCCCATATGGGGGGTAAATGTATGAGCTCGTATAGGTTTATAGGTACCGGTGATCTCCCCTTAAAGGATGGATGGATGGATGGATGGATAGACAGACAGACAGACAGAGACAGACAGACAGACAGACAGACAGACAGATAGATAGATAGATAGATTGGATGGATGGATGGATGGATAGATAGATAGATACATACACAATCATACACATGATCACATGATTACATATACAGTAGGTACACAAGTGGGTATATGTAGTGGGGATTCTCTCCCCTTCCCCCTCCCCCCGCTTCCTGTGGGTGGATAGTATGTGTAGGTATATACTATATTACTGTATAATGTATCTCTCTCTCTCTATTATATATATATACACATATGAAATATGCAAAACACATAAGAAAGTATAGATATAAGATAGGTAGTAGAAATATAGGATAGAATATAGATAGCATATAGATAGTATATAGGTGGTATATAGATAGCCTCTAGATAGTATTTTGAAAGTATATAGGTTTTATGTAGAAAGCGCATAGATAGTAAATATATAGCATGTAGATAGTATATAGGTAGTATGCAGGCATAAGATATAGCAAGATGGTTGATCAGGGGTATATAAGGGATTATATATATAGTACTTATATATATATATCTGTGTGTGTGTAGGAACCGGTCGTAGGTAGGGAATTTGACTTTAGTATGTGCATTGCATGGGTGGATATGCCAAGAGGCACCAAATACCAGCAAAATACAAGGTAGAGGGGTATTCCTGGGGGACCCAACCCATTCGAGGGGGGTCTCGTGGGCGGGAGACGGGATCATATATAGCACCACAAAAGTGGTCCCCAAAGATCCCAAAATAAATGTTTGACCACCTGCTACGCTATATTGAGACATAGCAGATTAGCTTGTGAGAGTGTCGTACAAGGGTGCCCTACAAGAGTCATGGACATGAGCGTTCCGCACAGGGTTCTGCAAAAGTCTCTTGCTGACCGCAGCTGCAACCCACGTAATGCAGGTACAAATTGCATCCCGTCTAGTTAAAAAGAAAAAACCGCTTTGATTGTCAATTACTTTCTCTTCATTCACTTTGTTTCCTTGGCGAAGCTGGCCCAACTCCCCAAATGAGGGCATGCGGTGGTTCGATCGTTTGATCTCGTCACTGAATAGTTTTTGTCATTGCCCATTTTGGATCCGTCTAGTCCGTCTAGCGGATTCATGTTTTGGATTCCTATCAAGTTGCTGAGCAATTGTGCCGCTTTTCGATCCGTTTTTGCCTCCATTTTCGATCCAATTGCTACATTTGCAACTCTGTGTGCAAATTTAACACTCCAAAGGCATCGCTTTCCCTTTAAATATACAACATTTTTTCTTTTACTCCGGTCTTGGTTATCATTGCAGTCATTGCACCCATTGAGCCGAAAACGGTGGTGACATATTCATGGTCAATGGTTCTGGAATTTGGACGTACTCGTTGTATCTCTTTGATTCTGCTTTTATTCTGGTGTCCTCTTCATCCTGGCAAGGTGTCCCAGTTTCTGCTTTCATGAACTTTCTCATGCGATTCTTAGTCACTGATACCTTGCGAGACAATTACCGGATAGGGTTTCTTATTGGATTTATTTTCTACGAGTTGCAGTTTGTCATCATATTTTCGCCTGAAAAAATGCTGCTCTCCTAAATCTATTTGTTGCAATCAAGGCTGTGGTACGAGCTGCAACCACGTCAGCAAGAAGCTGCAGCATTCCTGGGCTACACAGTTGAGGCAATATGGGCTTCCGACATTGTCTTGTCATGTTCAACTGTGTACTTGGGATGCCTTCTAAGCCGTGAAGAGCTTTACTAATGGCTGGAAGGGCAGTCAGGAAAGCAGGAGGCACTGCACTTCTTTGCACGGATTAACGCCATACCAATGAACAGATGCCTCCCATGACAGGTGTGGGAAAGATGCGAGAAGGCAGCGTCTGCTGCCAAGCTATTGACATTTACTGACCCCTTCAACAACTTTCATGGCACATGGTGAACCTCAATGTATTGCACATTATATATATTTTGCAGTGTAGAATAGAACAATATTTTCCTGGCACTTGAAGTGTTGTTCATTCACTGAAAGTTCCTAAGCTTGTATATTATACTTCCATGATAAAATTCCATTATACTTGAATGTTTTTTGTAAGCAGATTGGCTCCGAATTCCGTTCACCAAGGCCTTGCATCACCAGGTTGGAACTGTTGGAGGACCTGTGTATCCTTTTTGCTTTGTGTTGGTCCTTTTTTGTTGCATGTTTGTTTTTCCTTTTTGTGCGGTTTGTGCGTAGTCTTGAAGTCATTTGCGGTTTGCTTGTGACACAGAGCCCAGCTCCTTTGCCAGAACAAGTGGAAAGCACTTCGCTGGAGAGACATGCAGCAGCCGTTTCAAGACAGGTGGGTTTAAACTCACAAGTCTTGTTGATGGGAGAGACGATGGCTGAGTATGTCTGCGTGACATATTGCATATGTCTATCTACAGTATCTATTTACCAAAGGACCTAAATCTATCTATCTATCTATCTATCTGTCTGTCTGTCTATCTATCTATTATCTATCTATCTATTTTTCTTGCTTTCTTTCTTTCTTTCTTACCAATCTTTCTTATCTATCTTTCTTATCTATCTACTCTATCAATCTACTCTATCTATCTACTCTATCTATCTACGCTATCTATCTTCTGTATCTACGCTATCTATCTACTGTACCTACGCTATCTATCTACTCTATCTACTCTATCTATCTACTCTATCTACTCGACCTATCTGCTCTATCTACCAACTCTATCTATCTACTCTACTCTATCTACTCCACTCTATCTATTGCATCTACTCTATCTACTGCATCTACTCTATCTACTGCATCTACTCTACCTACTGCATCTACTCTATCTACTGCATCTACTCTATCTACTGCATCTCCTCTATCTACTCTATCTCCTCTATCTACTCTATCTACTCTATCTACTCTATGTACTCTATGTACTCTATCTACTCGATCTACTCGATCTAATCTATCTACCCTATCTACCCTATCTACCCTATCTACCCTATCTACCCTATCTACCCTATCTACCCTATCTACCCTATCTACTCTATCTACTCTATCTACTCTATCTGCTCTATCTAGTCTATCTACTCTGTCTAGTCTATCTACTCTATCTAGTCTATCTAGTCTATCTAGTCTATCTACTCTATCTAGTCTATCTACTCTATCTACTCTATCTACTCTATCTACCCTATCTACTCTATCTACTTGATCTACTTGATCTACTTGATCTACTCTATCTAGTCTACCTACTCTATCTACTCTATCTACTCTATCTACTCTATCTACTCTATCTACTCTATCTACTGAATCTACTCTATCTACTCTATCTGCTCTATCTACTCTATCTACTCCATCTACTCTATCTACTCTATCTACTCTATCTACTCTGTCTACTCTATCTACTCTATCTACTCTATCTACTCTACTCTATCTACTCTATCTACTCTACCCTACTCTACTCTATCTACTCTACCCTAGTCTAGCCTGGTCTCGTCTAGTCTAGTCTACTCTAGCCTAGTCAAATCTAGTCGAGTCTACTCTACTCTATCTATCCATCAATCTATCTATGGTATTTCTGCATACCAATACTACTTGCATTTGAACAAAATCTCTGCTTGTCTTGTGCAGGTTGCGAGAACTTGGTTATGACGAGGAGCGCAGACCTGCGAGTGCCTATAACACACTTATCTTGGGTCATCTTGTTTTTCCTCCCTTTGACCACCGGTGAGGCTTGGCAAGGCCTGAGGTCCCCTGGTCTTGCAAACTCTGCAAGGAGCGCTGGACGAACGGAGACGGTGCCACCTTGACCAAGGTGAGAATGCGATTAATTGAGCAAAGTGATGAAAAAATATTGGAAAGAGAGCAAGCGAGTGCAAGCGTACATTGACTCGACCTAGGGTTACAGGTGTGGTTTGCCGGACATGTGCTGATAAACATGTTCGCATTTGCTGGCCAGAGGTGTGACAAATGCCAAGTAGAGTCACTGAAGCACTTCACCGCTGCGAATGGAATGATTTTAGATTGAAGGACACATCATACAGCAGTAGCTGAGTGATTAGTGCAGGCCATTGGCGGTTTATGCCCTTTTTTTTGTTTTTTCGCAGGTTGTCACAAGACAACGTGCTGAAGATCTGGGCAGAATGCCAATAGAAACAGAACTGTAAAGCAGCGCAGAGAGGTATGATGGGTTCGATGCCAGGCTTACATGGACTTGAGCGATGCAGAAAAAATATCCGTCAGACTAGCAGGCAGGAAGAGCACTGGAAAACATCAAGAAATCAGATGAAATGCATCCCAGCATTTCATGTTTGCACAAACCTTTTCACAGGCTATGTGGCTGACACCTGGGTGTTTCAGCTGAATCCCGTGGGAGCAGTTGCTGTCCACCATGGTGCAACGTGTACTGTATACACTGTACACGGTTCGTTCAAAAACACCTTGAGCAACGTATGAGCGCATAGTGGACAGAAATGGATTTAACATGAGCACAGGACCATTTCCGACGAATTCGCTTTACTACCTAGGACGGGTGCCCAAATGCCCAGTGCGAGGATCGCTTCAGGTGAGCCTCCTCCTTGCCAAACTCTTGCTAAGTTGCACAGATTTGCACCATAAGCCATATCGTGCCTATACCTGAAATGCTGCGCAGTTACCTCAAGCGGAAGTACACCGACGTTTCTTGGAGCGCGTTGACAGCTGGAATCTCTGGTGTTTGTGTTTGAGAATTTGTGAACACGAAAAGACACGACCGAAGCCCAACCGGACTCTGTACACATGGCTTCGATCAATGACACAGTGTTCATGCACGATGTTCATAGACATACAATGACATGCAGATACCGAATGATAGCGATAGTTCCGATAGTTGTTGCAGTTGTTGCCTAAGGTCGCGCAGCGGCGTGCTTGGTGAGACTGGCTCGTCAGAAAAATGTCATGATATCACCGCTTCAGCATGATTGACGAAGACCACCACAATGGCATTATGGACTGGATAGAGATTGGTAACGAAGAGGAATCAGCAAGAGTAATCTTAAGGATTTCAGGTAGAGTTGTCCAGGCCATCTTTGGAACCACAAAAAGCGAAGGCTTTATGGAAAACTAGCAGGAAGTCTTCAAACACCCCGCAAAATCTGTCTGGATGCTTATCCATCAGTTAATTCAGGCAATCTTTATACTGCGGGCAGTGTTTTCTCGTTCCAAGACAAGCAGCAAGAACGAAAAACAACTGGGAGATACTGAGTGTGAGGTGACATTCACACAGTCGAGCACACCTGCAAAGTTCATCACAAAGTTCTAGTGCATGTGCCAGGCAGCTTCTTGGTCACAACGATCAGTTATGGACTGGAGGTATGATGAATACCATCACCATGCAGGCGCACCATAGCGCAGCATGGCACAGCCGCGCAAATTCCAAAGCAATTCAGACCTCCACAGCAAAGTTTACTTCCATGCTCTTCACAGCGAAGTTTTTCGCGCGCAGTTGACCTGGGAAGAGCTTTCACTCGAACAACGGGCGCAGGCAGGGAAACTCGATGTAGCCGTACTGTTTTTTTGGCATCCCCAATCTTGTGACACATCCAGAAACACAGTGTTGGTAAAGTAAGGCATTGACATCGAATGTTACCTGTTATGGATTTGCATTTGATAAATCTTTAGTGACGCATCCTAATGCATTTGGGGATTGCAAAGAGTGGAATGAGAGTGCCAGGCTGAATTCCTTGGATTTTCCAAAGGCACTTGGCAAGGTTGCAACACCAACTGGGCACAGCTGACCTGTTTTCTGCTCGACAGCAATTCTTCTCTTGAGCGCTGCGTCACATTTCACGAAGCTATCTCCTTGCAAGGGCCAAAACCTGGGTGCAAACGCAACCCAGAATGATGGGTACATATCCACTAGCATCGTACGCTTCTGAGCTTGCCTTGCAGCCCAGGCTGTAAGGCTCTGACTGTGATACTGACCGCTGTCGAAATCGGCAGAGCTGCGGTTTTGGGGCGTGGTTTGATCAAAGCACATCCACTGTTTGACCAGCACATTGTGAATGAGCTCAGCCTGTTGCAAGGAGCGGACGGTCCGATCACGGATGATAATTCGTCGTCCGTTTTCAGAGGTTTCAGGAAATGCAGGGCGCCTATGCTGAATTGTCTGCACAGATTTCTAATGTTTTCTAATTCTAGCGTTGATTCAGTCTTGCCAGAACCGTCAACGTACGTTTGTGTCCGTTGAAGCTGATGCCATATCAGTTTGGTAAGGTCTATGGTTCTGCAGTGGATCGTCTTCCGACCTCATTCATTCAGGCATTGGTCGGATTTACACTGGCTTGTCTCTGAACTCCGACTTCGCAATCTTGGTATCCTATTGTCTGATACAGGACTCTTAGGAACAGACGGCACGCCATGAGAAGAATCGAGAGTCTGAACCCCAAGACTTTTGGGAAAGCAAAATCAATAGACTAGAGCCAAAGAAAATGTTTTGCGATTTGATGGTGGCGGAAGTTTCCAGCAGGAAGAATATTACAGTATACTATAGGATCCAAAGACAAAGTTTGCCTATAGGAATTGGGGTGAAGCCTCACATCTTCTGAGCTTCTGTGAATTCCTCATCTTGCTTCGTTTCTCTTCACCTGTGCGCGCCACTTCTCAGCCCAGCTCAGTTCTTCTCAATTCTGAACTGTTTCACTTTTTTAATCCTTTCCTACATGAGTTCAATTCTTCTCGCTTCTTTCCATTTCTATAAGTCCCTTGGCTTGACATGACTGGTCAGGCATTTCAGCATACACATCGTACACTATTCATTTGTGCATGTAAATTTGCCTTTACATACGAGATATCGATCATTTATCAGTTATCAGCATTTGATATGTGCCACGATCAAAAGCTGGATTGTATACCTATATTGGAGGATGGTCATCAATTCGTTAATATGGATTTATATACCCATTATTCGGATTCCCAATATGGAATGGATGACCACAAATCATATACTATGTTTTGACCCTGGCACATATAAGTAAAGCATAAACACACATTTTATTACTATTCTATTATTCAATCATATGAACGTCTGAGGCGCGTTCAAAACTGCTGGTGGACCACTTTAGTCTTTGATGGAATTCAATCTTGAAAAAATGACGGGACCACATGCGCGCAAGCTTTTCACAAGCTTCGCGTAAGCTCATGTTTTTGTGAAACACCAAAACCTGCTGCACACCCGCATCTCGCGACCAAAACTGTACCAAATCTCAGCAAAACGTGTTCGCGCAAACTTGTGCAATTTTAATCAATTCAATTTTAGCCATCGACAGCGAGCAAGCTCCCGCTGTTGTCGCGCAAGGACGGTGCAAGGGTGTCGGGCAAGCTGGAATAATTCCCACTTGGTCTAAAAAAGGTTTTAAACGCCGCTCATATGTACAGAGAAGACACACACACATTCACACATATGTAGGTATATAATGGTATATATGTATACATATACACATACAATACACGCATACAATTATATATATACACATACATCGACATAGATGCAAATGTGCATGCTGACATATGCATGTAGCCAACATGCATGTTAACGCACATATGCACGACATATTCACATACATGACATACATGGAAACAAATGCACAAATATGCTAGGTAACACGTATCACGCAGGCTGGCATGAGCATTTCCAAATGGGTTATTTTTCATCATTTCAATTAAGCACGTGATTACCTCAGATACTGCAGTTTGTGCCAAGATGGCGCAATCGTTTGTGACACACGAAGTGTACCATGGGACCTTTTTTCGTGAAAATTCTCTTGATGTGCCTAAACTGCTTGACCTTGCATCTGGCTGTCTACAATAGACTCACATGAGACTTGATGTGCTTCGCTGAATGTTCATTTATGATCATTTATGTACATCTATGCGTTTACTCAAGAGCTTTTGCACTTGGAGAGTTGGCACAGAAACGATAGAGAGATAACTTGCAGCGCTCGGCATTTGTACTCACAAAAATGCAGTTTGTTTCCTTTTGGAAAAACTGAGGTTGCTTTGCTGTTCCATTTTGTTCCTTTATTGTTCTTTGCTGCAATGTGTTTTTCCTCTTACCTGGAAACAATGCAGGTTTTTGAAGAAGCTGTTGCCCGTGCACTGTTTTGTAGCAACCCACCGCTGAGTGAAGACCCGTCGGACCCTTGCTGATTGTCAAGCATCCAAGATGGAAACTTCACGTGATTCAAAACGCGAAAGGCTTTGTGGAAGATCAATGACTTTAACACATTTTGACTGCCTTGTTTTCTTGCATTCTTCTTGCCTTGCTTTGTGGGTGGAAGCGCTGATAGTTCTTTGCTGGTTAACGCTACGTCATAGTACTCAGGCAAACCTTTGTAGACTCTGACGGAACTCCGCTCTGCATTCAGAAGGAACACTATGCAACGTTCAATGCTCGGTCTTCTATAACATTGAGATATTTAAAAATCTTACCAACCAGCGAAAGCCGGCGTCAGGCAACAACATCGAGTGAAAGTGATGACAGTCGTGGAGGGATCCATCATAGTGGATTTTTTCCTTGCAAGGACCAAGGGCTTTCTGAACAACAGTGTGTAGCAGCTATAGCAGCTATATATGTACAGTATTGTACAGTACATATAAAATGCGTATAGCTGTCTAGATCCCTTGTGCAGTCTCAGCTCTTTGTTTTTATTTTGGACTTTTGTGATCAACTGCTTCCATACCTCCTCTTCCAAAGCCACCTTTTTTTACCCTGCCTTCAACAGCTTTGTCCAATTTTAGGATGAAATACCACCTGGCCCTTTCAACTAGGATTTTCGGATTTTCGAATAATGTGCACAACTTTAAAATGCAAGCCAGGGCTTTTGGTGCGAGCTGACAGGAACCAAACCACCTCCGAGCTGCCTGCGCCTTCTCTTTTTGAGGCACTGGTGCTGGTGAGGCTAAAAACTAGATGGCTTTCATATTGCGGACAGATAAAGACCTACCATCTAAATCCTCTTGAGCGCCCACTTGATTTACCCTCATCACTTTTTCTCGAAAGTCTCTTGGAACCAGTCACCTGGTGGTTGTCTCTTGGTGGTCAAAAGCCGACTGCAGTCCTTGCAGCGGATGCTGGAGCTGAAGACATCACCGTCTCATACCAAGTTTTTACTCTGATTTGCTGAGGTCCATGTCAGGCAAGCCTTGTGCCGGTCAGATTTGCATATCCTTTTGGCACTTGTTTGGAACACAAGACACAGAGCAACACGCACACAGACAAAAGCAAAACATTCAATCGGTGTGGATAAATGCCTATGGCCTATGGGTCCCTATGGGTTGCTTGATTCTTGTATGCAGTATGTTTTGCCCCAACCTTGGCAGCCTTGGCATTGTTCATTCAACATGTAAGACTACTCAATTTGATCAATGGCCCATGCATAGGCCAGCGCAGGATTGTATCTTCAATAGCCTTTACTATACCTGGTCATACTTTAGATGTGACCTTTAGCCGTTGGTATGAGGCTCATCCTAATCTAAATGTAGCAACTCACAACGACAGTGTTGGTTCTGTACTAGCTTGTACTAGCTGACCGTTATTCTTGAAGACCTAGTGACCCACACAAGTCAAGGCATTGCCAGATTCAAACATGTCAATGTTTCGGTGCCGAGTGACCATGCTGGGGAACCAACATTTTGACCAGCGTCCCTACAGTATCCGATGACTGTCCCCTCCATTTGTAGATTTCCGTGCCCAAGAAGTCCAGAGCGTCCTTGCGAATCGCTAAGGCTTTGTCAAGATATGCACTTTGGGAAGTTTGCGCAAGTGGCAGTAATGGAGGAGAGTTTATGACATGAGCTCCCGGGATATGATTTGAACATGTTCCATGTTTGTACCGCTTTAACCAATTGATGGAGAGGTTGTTTGTCTAGGGTTACTACTGTCCCATATAGGTCCGGCCACAGGATTTGATTGGTCAGACTGGGCAGTCGGATTTCAAAGCACAGTGTAGGTTGAACATGGTCGAACTATGTCGAACTGTGTGGATAGGAAATTCCACTGTCGCTTCTTTCTGAAGATGCGCTGGAAAGAGCTGCTGTGTTTGAGCTGTCACTTGCTCAGCATCAACTTGTGACCAAGCACTTCTGGGAAGGCTCCAAGTCCATGGACCATGCACTTGCATTTCTTGTGCCCAGGATGCGAAATCAATACGGACCAGAAACTGCTTGCCAGTTGCTGGCAGACGTTCTACCCTCAACTGCCTGCATAAAATCATAGTACGAAAACCTATGAAAGCAGTAAAGCATCTTTTCTTGTCCTGGGAATGCATGCGCTACCTCAACCCTCTTCAGCACTCTGTGACAACGAGGCCAGAGAAGGTCCTATCAAGCACGGTGCTCAGAGCTGCAGAAGCGTCAGAATGATGGACTTTAACACACTTGAGAGCTTCAAACATCGGTCAGAGTTTGACAGCATGAGGATCTGAAGATCTTCTAGTTTTTTCTTTGAGAAACGAAAGATGAGGTGCCCAACAGCGACATCTCGCTCAGTGCTGGCAAGTGCTCCTTGCGATTTGTATGCAGATGATTGCGGATGGACTTTGTGTATCTGTGTTGAACTGTGTTGAGCAATTGGCCAAGATTTGGTCATTTCAGGCAACGGCATATTCCTGGTGAGCTTGAGCTTCCTGCTCTCTGTCACGACCTGCCTGTCTGACAAGATATGACAAGATGCTTTTCTAGTTCGCCGGCGCTCCGGAACCTTGCATGCTGAAGAGGGAACAGACTGCCTCAGCGCCCATGCTAAAGGCATGGGACAGGGTTGATTTGGGCATGTTTATGGAACATAAACGTGTCCTTCAGCAGTCAAGTTTGTCAACGTTTCACATAATTTCCAACTGGCAATGGCTTCGTTCTGGTGCTCGCCGTCTCTCTTTTTCTAAACAACGACTTAGCACTGGCAACATGCTTTGCAGAGTCAAGTGACTGACATTACATAGACAAATCTACAAGCAAGATCAAACAAGTGCAACCAACAGCCTTCGCGAAGTGGCCTTGCCCGTAGATAGGTAGGGCTTTGGTAGGACTTTGATAGGTTGTTTTACGGTTGTCCGTAGATGTTGTCCCTCTGTTTTTTCACTGTGCACACTGCGCAGATGTGAGCTGGCATGAGCCCGGCTCCTGCTTGCCACGAGCATTGCACAAAAAATACGTCACAAATGCACGAGCATTACTCACTTCTTGATGTCACTTCTTGAAGACTGGCATTTCCTTGGTTCTTTAATGTTCTTTATAGACCCAAAGTGTCCCAAAGTCTAGATAGAAGGGTTTGAGAAAGTCTTTGAGCAATTTACACCAATGGCACAAATCCAGATTGCGGGTTCCAATTGTACTCGAAGTGCAAACATGACCTTTAAGTCTCTGCAGTCCAAAATTATCACAAGAAGGCGCCAAAGACTTCGGCATCTTTCATCAGCTTTGGCAACGCTTCTAGCGCGAGCACAATGCTGATGCGATTGCATGCCTGAAACTGATATAGTCATAGTCGATGTTTTTTTTTGCGTTTTCCGATCCTTCAGACTATGCGTCAGCTACTGTACGGGCGAGCTGCAAAACAAAGATGCGGGCAGTTTGTCGTAAGCTGGGCAACAGATGCCCGAATGTCATGACGATCATCAATACACTTGCTGGCATTCGCCGTTTGCATTGTCAAAAAATGCAATGAGGACAGCAAGGAAGGATAGCTATAGATAATGATTACATGTATATATATATATATTGATCATCAAAATCATCATCATCATCATCATCATCATCACCATCACCATCACCATCACCATCACCATCACCATCACCATCACCATCACCATCATCATCATCATCATCATCATAGATACTTGTAGGCGCTAAAGCGTGATGTGTAAGCCTGTCAAGGGGGCAGGTCCAGCGTTTGGATAAGATTCAGATTTTGCTGGCGTTAATCCAGTGCAGCGCCCTCTTCCTGGCATTTGCCATTTCTCAGACAGTCTTTCGGAGTAGGCGTCAGTTTCTTTCGACTTCCTAACCAGACCAATACCAGACCTACTGTGGACAACTGTCTCGTGCCTTGTCCAGATCAGCCAAGAATTGCAAAACCGTCAGCTGTGTCCAATCATCAAAGTGGTGCCCTCTAGTGCTGAATCATCTGAACTCAATCAGCTTTTGCCCCCAATGCAGTTCCGCAATGTCCGCAAGCTGGGGTGCCATTTTGGTTTTGGGCCCACTGTTTTACGGACAGCTTGCTGTCTGCGTCGCCTTGTATGCAAGCACAGCCGCTGGAATTGGAGTTCCGTTGGTCGTGAAGCAAAACTGCAGGATTGTGTAGGCTGCAGAATCACGAGCAACAGCATCGACCGAACTGCAGGATTGAGATTCAAGACTCGTGAAGCGCTCGAACAAAATCAAACAATATCAAGCAATCTTGACAAGAGCTGCGCAAGAAAACAGGCGCACCCCATACAGGCTTACGCTTGCGACTGATGTTTGCGTGTACGTGCGGCCCAAGTCCCTCAATCACCGAGCGCTGGCCTGTGGGATGCAATGTTGTTGCGAAAACTTGCCAGCTCGGGCACGACATTTCGAAAGCATGCGCCGCCACCCTTTGCTAACCAGAATCGAGCTCATGCTGGGCTGGCGACGAAGGACCCACCTTGGTTTGCACAAGCCCACGCACACACACACATGCACACAGAGATGTGCGTAGCCCTTGGTTATCCCTCCCTAGTGTGCCGGCGGGGACTCTAGCAGCAACAACAACTGCACAACAGCAACAACAAGTGCACAACAGCAACAACAGCGACAGCAGCAACAACAGTAACAAGCACGACAACACGAACAACAAGAACAAGAAGAGCAACGAGAAGAACAACAAGGGAGCAACAAGAAGAGCAGCAAGAAGAACAGCAACAACAAGAATAACAACAAGAAAACACCAAGAAAACAACATGAAAACAACACGAAAACAACAATAAAACAACAAGAAAACAACGAGAAGAACAACAACCAGAGCAAGAAGAACGACAAGAAGAACAACAAGAAGAACGACAAGAAGAACGGCAAGAAGAACGACAACAAGAACGACAACAAGAACGACAACAAGAACGACAACAAGAACGACAACAAGGACGACAACAAGAACAACAACAAGAACGACAACAAGAACGACAACAAGAACGGCAACAAGAACGGCAACAAGAACGACAACAAGAACGACAACACGATCATCATCATCATCATCATCATCATCATCATCATCATCATCATCGCCATTGTCATTTTCATTCTTTTTCATTGTCATTGTCATCGTCGTCATCATCATCATCATCATCACCATCATCACCATCATCATCATCATCATCATCACCATCACCATCACCACCATCATCATCATCATCATCATCATCGCCATTGCCATTTTCATTCTTTTTCATTGTCATTGTCATCGTCGTCATCATCATCATCATCATCACCATCATCATCATCATCACCATCATCATCATCATCATCATCCTCATCCTCATCCTCAGCCTCAGCCTCACCCTCACCCTCATCATCCTCATCCTCATCCTCTTCCTCCTCCTCCTTATTCTCGTCCTCCTCCTCCTCCTCATCATCATCATCATCACCATCTCCATCACCATCATCACATATCATCACCATCATCATCGTCATCCTCATCATCCTCATCATCCTCATCATCTTCATCATGCCTTCATCATGCCTGCACCACCATCACCACCATCACCACCATCACCACCATCACCACCATGACCATCATCACCATCGTCACCATCACCGCCAGCACCACCATCACCAGCATCACCACCAGCCACCGTCATCATCATCATCATCATCACCATCATCACCATCATCACCATCATCATCATCATCATGACCAGCATACTCATTATGATCGTCGTCGTCGTCGTCCTCCTCCTCCTCCTCCTCCTCCCCATCATCATCACCATCACCATCACCATCACCATGACCATCTTCATCTTCATCATCTTCATCTTCACCACCATCACCACCATCATCACCATTACCATCACCACCACCATCATCACCATCATCATCATCATCATCATCG
>Ga0126342_10013439_pt1 | contig 14510 bp, 12 predicted proteins | sample Cyp1metagenome_FD_92528 | JGI IMG/M metagenome (GOLD analysis project Ga0126342, IMG submission 92528) | Coral microbial communities from Lord Howe Island, Old Settlement Bay, Australia - Cyphastrea 1 metagenome | ecosystem: Host-associated > Invertebrates > Cnidaria > Coral ... | reverse complement strand
TTGTGTGTGTAACAAAGTTGTGCGACCAAGCGCGCCACCAGAGCCAGCCCAGTGCCATAAGAGCCACGCCTGCCACGCAAAACGAAGGTCGATGTGAGCAAGTGCCACGCCTGCCACGCAAAGTGACGGTGGATGTCGCCAAGTGCCACGCCTGCCACGCAAAGTGCCGCCAGATGGTATGTGACAAAGGTGTGTGTTGACAAAGTATGTGACAAAGTTGTTTGTGAAAAGTTGTGTGTGTGTGACAAAGTTTGTGTTGAAAAATGGTGTGTGACAAAGTTGTGTGTGAGCAAGTTGTGTGTGACAAAGTTGTGTGTGAGCAAGTTGTGTGTGACAAAGTTGTGTGTGTGAGCAAGTTGTGTGTGAAAGAGAGTTAGTGACAAAGTTTGTGTTGAAAGATTGTGTGTGTGTGAGCAAGTTGCGTGTGACAAAGTTGTGCGTGAGCAAGCTGTGTGTGAAATAGAGTGTGTGACAAAGTTGTGAAACATGTGAAACAGTTGTGTTGAAAGATGCGGTGTGACAAAGTTGTGTGTGTGAGCAAGTTGTGTGTGACAAAGTTGGTGTTGAAAGATGTGTGTGACAAAGTTGTCTGTGAGCAAGTTGTGTGTGACAAAGAGGCGGAGGAGGAGGAACGGGATACAGAATCAAAAACAAGAACCCCACACAAAGATGTGGGGAAATAAAAAATAAACTTGTGAGATGGGACCCGCCCTAATAAAAAACCTCCAGGTGGCAATCTATTTTTAATTGATAGGGGGTTGAACCCATTGTTTCACGATCCTGTTCTCCTTTTGATTCTCAATTACCACAATTAAGAATCCAATTGTGCCCAACCAAAAAACAACAGAAGTGCCACACCAATCATCACAAATCCTATTTTTTTTTATTTGGGGGAGTTTGAGTAATAGGAAGAAGGGATTGAATAACATCCGAAAAAGGTGTTGAGGGACACTGGCACACTTCAATCCAACTCTTCAAAGGTTTCCAGGAATCTTGGATTTTTTTCGGCGGATGATATGGATGGGGCCCCCGTTGGATAGCGTTCAGTTGCCTTATAAGTGGCTTAACTCTATGGTTTATGATAGATATAGCTATAGTTAATGGGGATTATAATGGTTCATAAACCAATTTATAACTGGGAGACCATCCAAATACGTGGCTATTGCCATGCAAATAAGACCAAAATGGGAGCTGGTCATCATTTTGCTCAAAATCCCGCCAAAAAAAAAGGCAGATGGAATCCCTCTTTTTCACGGTCCAATCTAGATACTACCCTGCAAAAAAAAAAACAAAAACACATGCATTGCTGATATTTTGGCATATGTTCCATCAAAATCTCCGCCCAGATTTGGGTTCAACTATCCCAGTTGGCCCAGATTTCTGGCGTGTCCATACCCGCCCCCTGTCACGGTGTCAGCGCGGTCACCTGGCTTAGTTCAACTCCTTCTGAAAGGCTCGAGGCCCTCACCGGAGAATCAAGTCATGGATATGTCACTTACCCGGCCTGGTAAACTAACAGTTTGCGAACTGGTAAATGGCCATAGAAATAGTGAGTTTTCCCAGCTATAAAATGGTGATTTCCCATAGCTATGTTAAATTACCAGAGGGTCATTTTTCAGAAGGGAGGATCATGGGGGGTGAAGGCGTGCACATTGTAGAAACGCGCATGTGACTTGCACTGTCTGCTTAAAATCATCCTGTCTGCTGATCTGCTTCCGCTCCTGGAAAAAAATGCAACATCAACACTTTCACCACTCCGCCCCCCACGGTAGTCCGCTCCCTAATTTTTTCTCGACTTGAACGCCAGGGACATCCCCAAAAAAACTAGCAGCACTAGCAGGTGGCCAATCATGCCCCCCCGCCAAAAAAAAAGGTAGTATAACTAGTATAACTAGATGAATGATCTCTTATATCTCATTAAGCCATGATTGTGTCTGGTGAACATCCCATTTTCCATGGTTCAACCCATTGAAAAAACATGGATTTACTACATCCCTCAACAAAACTGACGCCGCTCCTTCGGTTGTTTCAGGGCTCTCGGCGTGTTCTCCTCCTGCTGGGATTGGAAGAAGCCAATGATCGCTCATCGCAGGGGCTCCGTGTTCGTGTGGCATGTTGATTGGGATCCCCAAAAAGGCATGATTTACCCTCCAGTAAATTAACATAGACCCTGCCAGATAGGGGTTGGAAGATTAGTGTCCATTACACATTGGTGATTTTCAAGGTCTATGTTTATTTACCAGAGGGTATCATGATTTCAAGGGGAAGATCATGAACGATTAAGAAATTGGTGTTTGGCAGGAGGCCAATTTTTGGCTATGAGGATTAGAAGGGATGTCGGGGTGTCCTGAATAATTTTCCCTGGATGTTCAAAAACTATGACAGTCTTGGGGCATCTTTTAATTGCAATTTTCCTGAACCCAATTCTCGGAAACAATATCATCAAAAAAAGACGTAAACACCTGTATGCACAAATGTCAACATATCCATGATGGAAGTGGGACACAGGAAAGAACACCATGGAGGCAAGGCATGTTGAGATTCCGACCAGATGTTTCTGGCATGTTTTGAATCTTTAATGGGGATGATATTCTTTGGGCAACTATTCACCAACCAATACCAGCATTTGAATGCCGATGTCTACAGGTGCCTCTTGCAGAAATGGTTCAACAAATTTCAAGGGCTTGTCACCACGTGCCATGCCACCATCGTTCTGCACATGCTCTGGTATCATCCAACTTGGAAACCTACCAATATAATTACATAATAGAATCAAAAAAAAACAACAAAGAATCAAACATAAGGGATGTTGGAAAATGTTGGAAACCACTGGGATTCTTGTACTTTTTCACGGATATTGGACATCAACAGACCTTCAAAACCAGCCCGAAACCTCCAGTCCGCACCAGTGGCTGCTGAAATCCGCACAGTTTTTCTCCGCCGATGCGGCGGCGGTTTCTGAGCCGTCTCCCACCCCTCGCTGGACTTCGAAGCACCATGGATTTGCCACACGATTTCTTGCACCCACAAGCGGCTTGGCCAATCGAAGACTACCCTTCAAAAACGATGCAACAAGAACAAGTACCCTCCAGTAAATTAACATAGACCCTGCCAGATAGGGGTTGGAAGACTAGTTTCCACTATAAATTGGTCATTTTCAGGGTCGAACTGTTAATTTACCACGGGGCAAAATTGGATTGCAAAACAGAAAATCGATTCAGTCCCCAGAAGGGCTACATGATGAAACTAGTTTGTAAATGCCACCATTCTATCCAGTTGGTTGACCCCGTGGCACGCTGGTGCCAGGGTTTTTATCATTGCTATATCACACACATAATCACACATACACAGATATTATATAATCATTCATACATATATATATACTTATAAGCCTATCCTGATCAGGCTGGTTTATGTTTTGTTGGCTTCTGACTTCGAAGTGATTCCCAAGAAGTCCAACATTTTCGAGGTCTGCGGCGGGAACTCTCGCAATGGCCCCATGACGGTGGCCTCTGTTATAGCACTCCACAACTTTGAGGGATGCAACCCGTATCAATCGCATCCCAAGATGCGGTTCCAGCATGTTCCTTTGTGGGTTGTCTTGACTAAGTGTTCAACTCTAAAAAACATGACAGTCTTGGTTACCTTGGTTTCTGATGGTGCAAAAATCACATGGTTGCGTGTTTCGAACGTGTACAAACATCGCGGTCATGGTTTGCTGATCACATCACTATTTCTTCTTGAGTGTGGAGGAAGCTTCCCGGATGACATCTGCATCACTTACAACTCCCTGTCAGAATTGCAGGGGCAAAATCCTGAGCGACGGGCTGGACTGCGAAGGGTTTCTCGCCACTGGCCCGTTGGCTTTTCTTACGGTTTCAAATGGATTACAGCACTCCCCCCTAAGAAGGAACCGACGCTTCTACACAAAATATCGACTAAATCATTGCATAGCCAAGGTCTCTTGGTTACCTTTTCACAGTCGACCAGGAGTATTGGTATGACTTGAAACTTGAACCTGAAAAACAAGAAAATCCATCAAAATCCCAAACATGAGTTGATTCTCTTGGAATTGACAGACACCAACAAATTCAGCAACATCAATGAGTTGGTTTCGGCTGATTTGTTTGATCGAATAGCTCGTCCTTGAGCTCCGTCTTTGTTGGGAATATGAATGCCCCTAGCTCCAAATCCTTCCCCAGTAAAATCCCATGAAATCCCCTATGAAATCCCATGAAATCATCACTAGATCCATATAAATCCATATGAATTCCATATTTTATCCATATTTTTCATGGTTTGATTCACCCCAACGGCTTAAAAGAAGAACCCAAGCTTCGGTAGGTGCCACTGTCTCCCGCTGCCCCGCAGCGGCTGTCGCCATCCGAATGGTCGGGGCCCGACCAGCCGCAGTGGTGTCCGTCCGTGCTGGGATCGTACCTCGAGTGTGTTACCCTCTGGTAAACTCACATAGCTATGGAAAATCACCATTTTTAATGGGAAAATCCACTATAAATCACCATCTTCAATAACCATAGTGATTTAGTGATCTAGTGATGTATTCAAGGGGAATTTCAGGATCCTAAAATGGAGGTAGTGTACCATATTTTTGGCCATATTTTGTGGGGATATTCCCTGAAACATAGGCCTTATATAGGCCTTAATATATGGTAGGTACCTCCAATTTGGGTTCCTGAAATGGCCATTGACTATTGCAGATGGCCCATTTGTAGTTGATCTACCATGATCTAGCTATTTTTTATATATAATGGTCATATTTTCCATAGCTATGTTAGTTTACCTGAGGGTACCCATGTTTTACCTATCATTTTTGCATGTTTACATGAGGATTTAATGGAGAAATTATGAGAAATTTATAAAATTGGGATGTACTATGAGCACAGGGATATGAACGACTGAACTCTGGAGATCATGTTTGGTTGGGGATGTTGGGGGTACATTATTATCTAAACTGGTAAACTGGTTGGTGATTTGGAGCTATCGGAAGCTTTCTGTGGAAGTGTTGTCATGCCCCCTGGGCCTTTTTCAAGGGGCTTACGCGCTGAGCTCAGGGGTTGGTCCATGGTTCATCGAAAAGATCTGTCAAAAACATGGTTCCCATTCAAATGCAATAAACACCAGATTGTCGGTTAGTTAAATTTCATGATATCCTCATTGCATCCCCACTATCTCCTAATTATATACCCTTTCTCAACAAAATTATCAAACAACACATATGGCTGAAGTTGGCTAATCAAATCGCATTATATCATATTATATCCCCATCATGCACCCAATATTTCACCAGTATTTACACATATTGCTAGCACTATTGTTGTCCCAATGTACTGATTGTTTGGCAATACACCATTTCATCCAAATGATGTCCCTATGATTCCATCAAATATCCCTCACCTTCTGGTAATTTGATGTAATTTGTTGACATAGCTATTGAAAATGGCACAGTTCTAGTTGACCTATTAAAGATGGTGATTTTCCACAGCTGACTGTTAGTTTACCAGGCTATTTCCATTGATTTCCCACGAAAAATCCACCGAGGTGCTTGGCACCACCTGCCTGTGTTGTTTCGCAGCTCTGCCCAGCCAGGGAGGCAATATCCTGGTGGAATCTGTAGCCTTTTGAGGCTCAAAGGGGAACCCTGGGAACTGAGAAATACATCGAGCTTCAAAACATCCTACATTGATGGCTATTATTTCCTTAAAAATGGTACATTTCTATGGTTATTATATCGTTAATGATGGTTAATAATAACCTGGTTGGTGGTTTCAACCAACCCCTCTGAAAAATATGAGTTCGTCAATGGGAAGGATGACATCCCATATATTATGGAAAATAAAAGTCATGTTCCAAACCACCAACCAGATAGGTACTATTTCCTTAAGCTATAGATTCCCAGTAGGTTCCCTATAGGAAATATACATCCTCATTTTCCCATCAATGTACTCTGCTTCAAAATGAGCTTCCAAAAAATACACATGTTCCCTATAGATTCCCCAAATCATTTCGGGTGGATTTCCCGGCGAGAAATGTCAGCTACCCCCCCATATGCACGATCCCCAAAACTCACAGAATTGGATGATGGGAAAATTGAATTGAAACCAGAGAACCCTGTTATCCATTATTATCCTATTTAGAATAAGAAAACCAATCCATTGACCATATCTTGTGTTTGGTGATTAACTCACCATGAAATCTCATTATTTTTTTTCTTGATGGTGAACATATGGTTCAATCATCCCTATTGTTGATGGTTAAATCCTGCATTGAATCCCTCTTGTTCATGTTCCACTCCCCATACATTTTCGATTTGTTGCTGATTAAACCTCCATGAAATCCCGGCCGGAGCTCCACCATGAAAAATCCCTCTTGATTGATGACTGTTGATGGTAGCCCCTCCATCAAAACCCATTGAAATCCATATTCTTCATGGTTAAATCCCATTAAATATATATACTAATTGCTGGTTGACCTACCCCCCTGAAAAATATGAGTTCGTCAAATGGGAGTATTGTTCCCAATATATGGAAAGTCATAAAATTCAAGTTCCAAACCACCAACCAGTTATGATATACCATTTATAATGGTTATATATAAATCCCCATTAAATCCCTATTAAATCCCTATTTGTTGCTGGTTCCAAACCACCAACCAGTTTTCTCTTCATTGGGGAAAAATCGGCCCTGCAGCTCCCTCCCTGCCCTGCGCACCTGGAACTCCTCCTCGCTCTTCGGCCAGGCCTCCTCACGGCATCCCGAACGCGAAGCGCAGGTGCTGTCGCAGTTCTGCCCCGCAGCGCCCTTCACCTGGGACGTGAAAACATTGTGCGGCAAACGTCAGTTACGGGTTGTATGTATATATATATATATTATATATTGTATATATATATATGCTATTGTATATATATATATTGTAGATATATGCTATTGTATATGTATTGAAATGTACTGCATTCATATATATATATATATATAGATTTTTCAGCCTGAATCACTGGAAGCACCTGCCCGGCTTTGAGCAGCCGGACCCAAGTGATGGCCACGCAGGGCGCGGCCAGACCCAACAGCAGCAACGTCACCTCGGGGCACGAGCTGTTCCCGGTGAAACATGTTGGTTTATTATAACCCCCCAACAAAGATAGGAAAACCATAGGAAAACCATAGGAAAACCATAGGAAAATGGTGGTTTAATGGGATTTAATGGGATTTAATGGGAAAATTACCAGAGGGTAAATAGTAAGCATCTTGCTAAAATAGTGGAAACACACCTTTTGTATCCTTTTGTTCTGTCTTTTTTGAGATGTGAAGCTAGCTATTTCCACCCATTTTTGCTAGGGGAGGGCCACCTAAGTCGACTTGGGCTGATTGATCCCATTCATAAACGCAGCTCTGCATCGTTTCGCCAACCATTCTAGGTCATCCCCAAAGGAACCCTAGTTGGTTTTATACTCAAGGTGGGTCCCCAAAACAATGATAAACAGTTGTGCTGTTGTGCTTAATCAGTCTTAATCATAATTAAATCAGCTCAAAACCACTCTATCTGATAACTATTTATCACATAGTTTTCGTTGTGTTTAATCAATCTTAATCACTTCGCCAGTTTATAAGTTGAAATATTAAAGATCAAACATATTGAACACCCCCCAGAAACCTTGCTTCACTAGGGGATGACATCACATGTTTGGGACCATGCAATGGGGGAGTTGAATATGAACGGATATTGTTATCGGTTAAATCACCCATTTAAGGCATATTATCCCACTAGATTCCAGTAAAATACAAGTTAAAAATGTATAAAAATCTATATTTATCCCAATCTATTAATCCGAAAATGGACAGGTTGCGACACAGTCAAACGTCTCATTATTGATTGGTGTCCCCCCCTGCAATGAAAAACCAAGACCCCCAACGACGCGCATCCTCTTCACGGGTCGGTCAGCCACGCGTGCGACGTTTCTGGGGCGACGTCTTCGCAAACGTGCTGTGAACGTTCGATCCAAAGCGGCCGCAGGACCAACCGTGTGGATGGATTTCGTGTGTATAAAAGGTGGGTATAAATATACCAATAGTAAGGACCATGAAATAGTATATCACGTTCCTTACTACTGGTGTATAAGTGATGCTGTATATAACTGATATAATATATATATAATGGTAGTTAATGAATGTTCATGGTAAAAGTAATACTGATAAAACTGATTCTGATAATATTGACCTAATGGAAAGTAATGGCATAGAACTCATATCACTGATACAAGTAACAAAACCAGTCCTGGTGATATTTCGCTTCTTCAATGTTGACACCGATCTAATTTATATAATAAATGTTTTTTGGGATTGATTTGCCAAGGAATCCCAAAACATGTAAAACATGTAGTCAGGTTTCATCACGTTTCCATATTAGTTTCCATATTTTCTTGGCATTTCTTGCCTTGGGATTGGGACCATTGGGACCTCGTGGGACCTCGTGGGATGAACAGAGTCACAGCTACAGCACCTGCAGCACCTGCAACCAGAATCAAGCTCTACCCTCTGGTAAACTAACATAGCTATAGAAAATCACCATTTTTTATGGGAAAATCCACTATAAATGGCCATTTTCAATAGCTATGTTAGTTTACCAGAGGGTACCTTCTCTGCGTCTCCCCAAGTTTTGCCGAAATCGTCCTGCAGTTCTTCCATGAACTCTTTCAGCCCTTTGGTGCCGATGGGCCTCTTCCTTGGCTCCGACGTATGTGGGTGACTAGTTCATCTGAAAAGGTATAAATCTTATTTCAGGGGTCCTCAAACAAATATTAGATATAAAATGATATAAAGAGTTCATTATCACCTCAATGGACCTCAACCTATCTCATTCATGAACCTCAAAACAACATTGCTGACCATTTCAGACGCCAGAGGTTCACTATATATCTCATAATATATGTTCAGTGATGAAAAGATGATACGTGGTACCATCCCATAATGGGACTCCTTTCAATGGGTATATGAACCCTATCAATGGATTGATGACCATCCCCCAATATGGATATATTATCAACCTTTTGGCCAAGGCACATATAAATGGTTTGGGATCTGTTAAACTATTGCGGGGCAACCATAAAAAATCATTGCCCTAGCTATGGATGAGTTTACCCAAACCATTAAGCAGCTGCCTGCTTGATGGCAAGTAACAAGTAATGGTGATGTGTGGCTGGCTACAAGATGTTGGATTTGCAAATCAACATCTAACTGACATGATGAGATAGAATCATGTAAATGTGAGATTGGAAACGGCACATACACACTTGAAACCTCCAATGAGTATTCATAAATCTTGAGCAATAAATATCTGTAAATTTGATTTTGTGGAAGATGTTTCGGGATGGATGAAAAGGTAACACCACCTTTACTGGGACCTTTCACATGTTCAACAATTACTTTTTTTAGCAAACAATTTTTGACGTTAACCCCAGATTAATCAGCTTGTTTTTGGGGGGTTCCCAAGGGAGAAAGATGTTCGCTCTAGACATCTCCGGGCCGCTCTCCGCGTGCGCGAACGTTCACGGCCATTTGGTCTTCTTCGTCTTTACCTCATCCACTGGAGCCCACTGGACTCCACTGGTAGTGGAAAGTCATCAACAACTGCGGTCAGAATCAAATTTGGGTCTGAACACCGGGAAATAATGGGAAATATACCTTCAAATGATCATTTATCATGGGAAAAGTCATGATAAAACATCCAATTTTGAGGTAGCCTATTTTAAGTATTTTCAGGCAAACCGGCTTGGTGGAAATCTAGTGGAACATCATCGATTTTTTTATTTCCATAGAAAGTTGGAGGAAAAAGGAGGCAACATGTCATTTCTTGCATTTTGATGTTTGTTTTTCTGATGGTAGCCATGAATTTTGCCGGCAAACGCGAATCCTCTGACATCGTATAAAGTTGGATGTCGAGTTGATACCCGTTTGCGAATTTCTATGAATTTCTAACATCCTCTGCCATCTGGTGTCAACAGCACCCTTTTGGGAAGAAAAAAAAGGGGGCCGGTTTCGTACACCACTTGTCATCATTCACCTATTGTTGAATGGGTGGGGTTTTCTAACATTTTGCAATCACTCTTTTTTCATCAGCCAATGGGAAAATGACATCTATAACGATCATCTTCCCAAATTTGGGAACTTAAATAGTAAGTTTTGAGGGCCACTGCTTGGATTCACTGGTCTGTTGCAAGTGGTCTGTACACCACGTCCTTGGCTGCGGGCAACCATGGGCAACCCCCCATGTCAATCACAAATCAGATCTGATCAAACTCGGATGCCACACAGAAACTAACTACCTTTGAGCGGAAGATTACCCTCTGATAATTTAACAGCTAGCATAGTATCTATAGAAAAAGGTAAATCATCCATAAATGAGCAATTTTCCATGTCTCAACAGTATGTAATGTGTTAAATTACCAGAGGGTATATTCTACATTCCTCCATTTATAGCTCAAACAAGAACCTCTCAAGCAACCCTTCACCAAGTCTGACCTGGCAAGGTGAGACGCCCATCACCGCGTCTCACTCTGGGCCCACTGGGTGCCCCCTTCCCACCACCAGGATGTAGTTAAATTGTGCCACCTCACGGCTGAAACGGGGTCAGCAGAAACGACCAATGGTGCATTGAAGCCATGGCCCAGTCGAAAGTTCGTGGATTTTCCCAGCTAGAAAATGAGTGGGTCTTTCCATAGTTATGTGAACGTTTACCAGAGGATATCAACAACCTTTGAAAGAGTAATCCACGACCATCCAAGTCTTTTTGTGCTGCTTTAGATTTGCGTGCGGGTAACCATGTCACCAACACCTGCTAGCCCCAGGGTCTGGTCGATCTGGTGTCTTCATCCATTGGGGTACCACATATTCATGGTGAATCTTAGGTACCTGCCCCCCAACAAAATCCATTATTTTAGCTGGATAGTACCATTTTTTTACCATTGATCCATTGATAACACGAGGTTTTCTTAGATTTTAGTTGGAATTGGAATACTGTAGCTAGAATCGAACCAATCGCTTGACCGTGATAAAACCCGAGGCTTCGCTCACCTGAGCCTCGCGAACCTTCTTGTTCAGGGTGCCATCACCTGGTGCCAGTGGTGCCAGGTGGCCCGAGCCCACGACCCCAAGGCATATGTTACAACATTACAGGGTTAAATAGTTTATATGGTTAATAGTGGTTACTATATGCTTATTATATGGTTAATGATGGTTAATAATCATCTGGTTGGTGGTTGACCTATCCCTCTGTTGGTTCATAACTCTAATAACTAGGACTTATGGTAGGTATATCTATAGTTTATGGGATAAATAATTTACCCTCTGGCTATTTAACATAGCCATGGAAAATGGTCCATAGAAATAGATGGTTTACCTACTAAAAATGGTAATTGTGCATGGCGAACTGTTAAATAACCAGATGGTATATGATACGGATAAAGCAACTGATTCTACACAGGGTTATGTCTAATGCTTTATGTCAAAATATCATGCATAAAAAATGAAAAATGTGTAGGGTTATACATATGACAAAGGGACATGTGGTACCTCAAATACACATTCAAGTGATTAAATCATTCATTCATCCCAAGCATATCCAAAACATGTAGATGGCACCAGGGCAGACATGTGGGGTGATCATCCAAGAGGATTTCTGGTGATATCGCTGGGGTCCAAGCTGGATGAGTTGTGCATAGTTGTGCCTCTAGTATCTCGCACCAGCCAGGTGTCTTCGTAATTTGCCTACTGTGCTCAACAGAGCAGGCCTTCCTCATGGCCAGGCGGCCAGTCACGGAAAGTTGGAGCAGGCCTTGCTCCGAGGCCATGCACAGAGCTATTCTTCTCGGAGGCGGCGCCAGTCGTGCCACGACTCTTGACACTGACATGACACTGGTGGCACCGGGGCAATATAACACCAGTCGTGCGGCCATCCAGTCATGTTTTAACAAAAAAACATGAAACAAACTATAGTCGTATATACCGTATATAGTTCAAAGATAATAATTATACTCTTACCAGTCAGAAAATGATATATACTCACAAGAGACAAGATGTTATAATATTACAAATATTACAAGCACCATAAATAATATAGTGAAATTGGAGTTTAACAGTTTAACACGATGTCTTGGACACTCCCCGGCCGAACTCGGTGTCAAGCCTAGATTTGCTTCAACCTTGGCCGAAAGCAGGGCGTGCCGGGATCGAATCCCATCGTCTGAGGATGGCCATGGATTTTCTTTCGGTTTTTTCTGCGTGAAATGGGTCCAACTCATGATGCATGGGAGTGTATGGGAATAACAATGGAATAACAAGGCTAAAACAACCAACAGTTGTATACAGTTGTGAATTTCAACACCTGAGTTTGGCACATGGAAACCTCGCGCGTGAAGGGTCTCCTTGACGTACTTGGCATACCTCGGGGACTCAGGAGTGGCTAGCGCAAACTTCCAGAAACTGAAATCTCTGGTGAAGATCGAGCCCTACCTCACCACACACAATTGAAGGCAAACATAGTCAAACTCGATAAGACTCGTTTAACACTTTTTCGAAAAACAAATTAAGAAATAATTAAGACAGTTAAGGGTTTAAAATATTTTAAAATTGTTTTACATTTTTTCCGGAGCGCGTTAGTCTAATCATGTCTAGTCATGAAACCCAATGTTTTCCTCGTAAAACTCGCTCATCCGAGGCACTCGAAAGCATCCTCAGAGACGGGCACCACCATGCACTGCCGCGGCGAAAGCCAGAAGGGCCACTTGCCGCCCTCGGCTGAGGTGTGTTTGTAAACCTGCATAGTGGTGCCCCATAGATAGGTAAGTTGGTTTATATCTCCAATAACCAAGACTTGTGGTAGATATATCTATAGTTGATGGGATTATAAACCAACTTATAACTGGGGAGTACCACATTGTGGTTGAGATAATGATAACATGAGGTAACTATGTGGTAAAAAATGGTAAAACATGATGTTTTTACAAAGTTTGGATCCTTGGTATGATCCCAGTGCTAGCTTCCGGTGATCATCCAAGTGGGAAACCTGAGTGGTGAAATCTCCATGTAAATTGCTTGTAGGGCCCGTAGGGCCCTTGTTTGATGATCCGAAATTGGCAAACAACGACAAATTACAGAAACAACATAGATTTTGGCACATGTTTGGAAAGAAACATATGATCTAATACGGTTTCGTATATGCATATGTAAATGTGTATATACATATAACTATATCCTTCCCCACGCCAATTACATCTGAAAATCTCACAACCCCCTGGGCCATTCCTTTTCGCACTCGCACTCATCAGGGTCACCTGAGTGGGAGATCAACCGACACGTCTCAGCAGCTCACTCTTTCCACCAACAATTGTGATATCATGGGTGGTACAAAAAATGCATGTAATATTCATGTAACATTCATATGTGATATAGTTGAAAAACAACCGTCATGTAGTATTCATGATATTCACGTGATATAGTTCTATATCATGCGGACACCTTCAGGCACTTCAGACTTCACTTATATAACATAAACATAATCGTGGCAAGTGGAAAATGCCTACATCCAGTAGAAATGATATATTGATCACTGAGTCTTGTCCCGCATTGTCCACCAAGGTAGTCTTGGATAAAAACATGCTGGAAAAGCAGCGATTGACCCACATGCGGACCGCTCACGCAACCCTTTGTGGTTTGGCCCACGAATGACCGAAAACTCTCTCTGCAGCTCCTTGACTCACCAAGACTCACCAACTATATAATAGGGAATACTGAATAAATGTGCATTACACACTAGGAAAACATCCCCAATTGGGCTTATTATTGGGTATACGGTATACCCATATACCCTTTTTTGGGATGATGTAAGTGGTTTCTTACCGGTTTTATCACGTCACCCAAATCGCTTCCTCGACTCAACCATCAGATGCTTCGTTATCTCCCCATCGAATATCCCCATGAAATCTGGATTGAATCTAATGGTTCCATTCATCAGAGAGTCTAGCCATCCCCAAACTAATTAACAATCATATGAATACCCTCTGGTAATTTAACAGTTTGCTATTGAAAATGGCCCATAGAAATAGTTGATTTACCTGTTAAAGCTGGTGATTTTCCATAGCTGACTGTTAGTTTACAAGAGAGTATGTCATTACATCCCCTATGTCGCTATTCGATGAACCTCCACGGGATTCCATTCGAACATCCCCAGATTTCAGTCATCCAACAAGAATGATTTTCCCAATAATAAGTTTTGAACAAAATAGCAATCCAATTATAAATAATCCAAAACTTATTGTTAAAAACTATGGATGACTATAATCTTTAGTCATCTAATGATAAATAAATATAAATAATCATATACCTAGGTCTTCATTCGGGCTGAAATTTCAGCCTGAGACAGAATTCTAGCCTGAATAGGGTTTCGGGCAGAAAAACAGCCTGCGGGCTGAAATCCATATTTTGGGGTTTTTAGCATATTTT
>Ga0126342_10013438_pt1 | contig 14510 bp, 10 predicted proteins | sample Cyp1metagenome_FD_92528 | JGI IMG/M metagenome (GOLD analysis project Ga0126342, IMG submission 92528) | Coral microbial communities from Lord Howe Island, Old Settlement Bay, Australia - Cyphastrea 1 metagenome | ecosystem: Host-associated > Invertebrates > Cnidaria > Coral ... | reverse complement strand
TTCTGCGACTTCCCGGCCTCGCAGGAAGAGACTGGTGAAGAGGCTCCGTTCAACAGCCCGCAGCAGGACAATTTTGTCTCTGACTTGACTTTAGCCAAGCGATGCCACCGATGAGCAAAAAAAAGAAGCGCCTGTCAGAGTGCCTGCTTTCATCCTAGTCTCACGACGTCAGCAAATTTTCGCGATTTTCGCGACGGCACCATATTTCAGTTTGAAATAGCGAAATTCGACCTAAAGACCCTGAAATATTATAATTTGACCAGATAGAGTGATCTTTGGCGTTTTGGTGACTTGAGACAATGAGATGTAATATGATTTAATGGAACACAGAATATCATGTCTCCATTGGCATTTTTGACCTCATTGGCAGATCTCAAGCATGGTTTGTTGGGTCAAAAGAATGGTACCCAACAAACCACATACTGTTGGTGGTGCCCAGCAATTCTGTTTGTTGGTAAACCCCATTGTGTATACATTCCATAGATATCTACCATAAACATCCATAAACCATTGAATTCAGCGAGTTGCAAACACCTCCTCGTAGGGAATCACCCAAATTTGAGGTAAAAACTTGACAGAATGTTTTTTGTTCACCACTTTACGAAGCATGTGTTTTAGCAGACAGGTCTGTTGGTTGAATATCATACGCCTTCTTTTCTAGTCCTTACTAGCCAACATAAGTATGATATTTAGCCAACAGATATGAATGGTATATATATGTGTGTGTGTGGGTGATATGCTAACATAGCACAAATCTATATCATATCACCATTGATGTATTTTCTTCGTGTGGGCATGTATGTATGGGTGCCCCCTCAGTCTGAAAAGCCAGGTAGCGGTACCGAAGTTGTGCAACACAGAAGATGCGTCGGTCAATGTCGCGATGTTTCTTGGACAGTGATGTTTCATCATCATTGGGTTATGCCAGAATTGACGACAATCCACAGTTATGGCCCAAAATACCAGTTATAAGTACTATAGTAACATAACCCCACTTATGGAATGTATAATCCCAAAGGTATAACCAGTTATAACTAATAGCCATGGCCTTAGCCCTGCAAGGGCTAGCGTTGTGTACCACAGTTTTAAGTGGTTGTCCAAAAATGGGGGGCCCTGGGGGGGGGTGCCCATTTTCTGAACAAAGCGGGAGTAGGGATCTCCGTCAATTTTTTGGGTTAGTTTGTTTCCAATCGTTTTCAATCAAAGCCAGTCAAGTTCTCTGTAGAAAAGGCCACAATTCGTGGGTGCTAGTCAGCCAGAAAACTGAGAGAAGTTTGGTGAGTCTTTGACTTCTGTGGCTTTCGGTTTGGATGGAGGAAAATGTTGTCTTCCACCAAGAATTGCCTTTCCTCCAACAGATGGATCCTGCAATGAGTCGGGTGTTGGAGGACTAGTGTCCACTGAACAAATGCATTTTCCAGAGTCTAGTTGGGGGAATAGTAACTGTTTGTAGAAGACGTAGCTATGATTAGCCAAAGGTAGTGATCAGTTCGCCCCTGGTTCCTGTGGCTAAGCGCCTTTTAAATCCTTTTGGGACGTCTCTTCAAGAAGGCAAGTAGCTCACGACGCTCTGAATATCCGGTGTGGCCATGAGTAACTAATGTGGATTTCATAATATACCATCTGGATATTAACATAGCCATGGGAAATCACCATTTTTAAGAACGGTAAACCATCTATTTCTATGGGCCATGGCTTAACCATGGCGAACTGTTAGTCATAACCAGAGGGTGTCTGACTGGCGCTGTGGCTGATCAACTCCCCGCTGAAAAAAGGAAGACGATTTCGTCTCAAGTGGTTACTACAATCGTGAGTTATGACCAAGGACATCATGAAATAACACATGTATACAATGTGGGGCCCCCGTTGACGAAAGGGTTCAGTTGGGGTTTATAACTCCAATTTCACTATGGTTTATGGTACCTATAACATCCTATAACTATAGTATTCATGGGGTTTATAAAACCATCCAACATCACTGGGGGGCCACTTTGTAGACATTTCTTGGAGGATAAAATCCAGAACTCGACCAGTCATACAGCGATTGGCCTTTGATCAATAGATGATCAAATCCCCAATGTTGGGGCCCCAGGTTATCTCTTACAATGGTTTCAAAATCAAAATTAAGAATTCTTGGCCAACAATTGCCAGGGAAAATGTGGGACTCAGGAGCTCTAAATTTAAGAGCATCTTTTTCAACACCTGGGACTTTGTTGGTTGCCTTTTCAGTCGAAACCAAGAGAAACAAAGGCTTTGGTGACCTTCTTTGTACAAAGTGGTGCCCCCCAGTTATAAGTTGGTTTATAAACCCCATTAACATCCATTAACTATAGTTATATCTACCATAAACCATAGTGAAATGGGAGTTATAAACGCACCAACTGAACGCTAACGAACTGGGGAGCACCTTGTAGTTGGTGCCAAGCCTCCCAGAGGCTCCTTCTTTAGCCTTTAGGAAAGCGGTGGCCAAGCTGGTGAAAGTCCAAAATGGCGACATTTTTGTGGCGGCCTGTGAGGCCTCAAGCGGGGGTGTTCATGGGAACATCATCTGTAAATATGGATTTCTCCAGCACCCTAGATGACACCGGAGGGCAGACGTTCTTCTTTCATATTCTTTCCAACTTGGACCTATCTATGGGTCATTTGGTGACATTTCATCACTTGTTGCATTTGATTTTTCTAGCGCCAATGGCCGCGTTTTGTATCAAGCCAAACAGCGTTGGATGTCCAGGCATAATCCAGAAAAATATCCAGTTGTTATACAACTAAAGCGGGGCCCCAAAACGACGAAAATAAGCGTTCAGTTGGTGCGTTTATAACTCCAATTTCACTATGGTTTATGGAACGCAAATGACGAACTATAGTGAAGTAAACCATAAACCATAGTTTATAACTATAGTATTCATGGGGTTTATAAACCAACTTATAACGTTTTTGGGCACCACATTGTAGAAATCCAGTTCCCTATGACAGTTCTATCCCGATGGGAACCAGCATGCCACAAAGTTAGTTGGTGTCGATGTATCCATGCGACAACATATCGATATATCTACCACATAGAGCATAGCATTAGACTAGTGATGTTCATCAACCTACCAGAAAAAAGACTGATCATGTTTGATAAGTATCTATGCTTAGTCGAATTTAGTCGATTCAATCTGCAGGATGGTGCCCCCCAGTTATAAGTTTGTTTTTAAACCCCATGAATACTAGTTCGTGAAATATCTAACATCAAGCATAGAATTCAGCCACGGATGTTCGGCAACTGAACGCAACAACGAACAGGGGGGCCATCCTGTAGCTTTCACCTTTCACCCATGTTTTTTGTTGATATCTACCATCATTTGTTTAACCATTAGTTACCATACATATGAGTTTTGTCACCATTTTATGGTACCATTTGATGTATCTTATGGTAGTTATAACCATTAGTTACCATATTCATTTTTTCACCATCATGTGTTCACCATTTTTTCTCATAGGATCCATTGGAATGTGCCATGGATCGATCGATCGATCGATCCTGCACCGCCGGAGGCTGAGCCGAAGGGCCCTGCCATCCAGGCGGTGGATTTTATGGTTTTTTCATGTCTTTCCATGTGGAACAAATGGTCAAATATGGTGAAATATGGTGAAATATCATGGTTACATTTGAATATATCTCATATGTATGGTAACTCATGGTGAAACATGGTGATATTCAATTTAACTATAAGTGAAACACCATATATATATACATCTATACTAGTGGTCAGATGGGGATGAGTTAAAACCTAGTCTTATCAATTTTAGTGGGATGAAATGGGATGAACTCAGCCATTTTTTCCCACCAAAATTTGGGGTTCACATTGGGTGGGTTTTGACCCATAGCCATATATGATATACAATCTATTTATAAGCGAAATGCATATAGAATTGACAAACATAAACAATTATATGATGATACAAATGGTGAAAACACTCATGTAATTCACATATGTATGTATATAACCATATATATATACATACATAGTGATAAAATCGTGACCATATGATAAGTTACAGTATGGTGATTTGATTTTAGACCATGCCACAGTAGCAATGGTAGTGGAAACTAATCCCAGATACTACCTGGATGTGGATCTAATGCAGTCCCTAGGCCCCTGCAAAGAAGTGGGGCCCCCAAACGATAGCGTTCAGTTGGTGCAAATAACTCCAATAACTATGATTTATGGTACCTATAACTATAGTTATATAATGGTGTTTATAAACCATCTAACATCACTGGGGGGCCCCACATTGTAGGTCTTAAGTTGGTACTATCCATATGGGGGGTTCCTAAAATGGGGGTAACCCCAGATCATCCATTTCTAGATCGGGTTTTCTATGAAAAAAACTTATCCATTTTTGGGGCATCCCATATTTATGGAAACCCCCATATCAATCATAACCCACAAAGTGGGGCCCCCGAACGATAGCTAAGTTGGTGCAAATAACTCCAATAACTATGGTTTATGGTACCTATAACTATAGTATTCATGGTGTTTATAAACCATCTAACATCACTGGGGGGGCCCACATTGTATGTGTATACGGGTGTATTGCAGCGACCTCACGGTTTGTTCGACTGATGCTTGGGATTTGGCGAATCCCCAATTGGCCAAACTAGCAACAGCCATTTTCAGGTTGGTGAATATCAATGGCCATTTCAGGAACCGAATGATTGGAGGTACCTAACATATATAAGGCCTATGTAAGGGCTATTGTTCAGGGCTATATACCCCCGAAATATGGCCTTATATGGTGCAGTACCTCCATTTTAGGATCCTGGAATTCCCATTGATGAATACTGCAAGTGTAGTTCAGCAAGATAGAAAGGGGATAATGGGAGGATAATCATGTCGGAAATGGGGGGGATGATGACCATCAAATGAAGGTTTTGAGATCAAATCATCGAATAGAGGGTTGTTTACGTATCAATAAACTACTGTATGCAAAGATGGAGATGGAATTGATAATTATTAGTGGCCAACCCCCAAGTAGCTTATACATCCCACTCTATCGGAAATATCCCGTTCATATCATCACCAATTTCTCTTTTCAAATGGTTTCAACTGCTATCTTTTGCATATATTAGATATTATTAGATATTAGATTTAAAAAATTGGACATTGGATATCTTACATCTTATGGTTATCTTGAATGATTGATGCTTATATATTAGATATTAGATATCCCATTGGCTCACCCAGCGGCCGTTTTTCGCGCATCAGGACGCTCCACCTTTGGAGCATCCGCCGGGGCTTTTGCAGAACCGTGGCAGTTTGGGGCATCCGGAAATGTCTCCTGGCGACAGTTTGTGAAATCCAATGTGGGCCCCCCCAAACGTGATGGAACGATGGTTTAGATTCACCCCATTAGAAAACTATAGCTATAGGTACCATAAACCATAGTGACCTTGGAATTATTTGCACCAACTGAACGCAATTTCGTCAACGGGGGCCCCACGAGTTGTAGTTAATAGTGATTTTCACGGTGGTTTATAGTGATTTTCACAGTGGTTTTCATGGATGGTATTGATGGGAATCTAAAAATAGTCTGGCTGGTGGTTTGGAACATGAGTTTTATGACTTTCCATTTAGTTGGGAAGAATGATCCCAACTGACGAGCATATTTTTCATAGGGGTGCCTCAACCACCAACCAGGAGTTATTGAAATCCCTATTTCAATACCTATAAAATTATAAATCCCCCCCAAAAATATGTGGTTAATCATGGATTAATTCCAATATTCCCATCTGTCTACAGTTGTGGCCATGGCTATTAGTTACAACTGGTTATTTCTGTGGGATTACACAGTCCATAGATGGATGGGGTTTTGTTAGTACTTATTAGGGGCTGACATTTCCCAAGATATTTGAAATTTATTGAGGTTTATATCAATGAGCTGGGAAATGTAAGATTTGGGGATTATCATATTGGGGAATTATTTGGGAATCAGCCATTATATGGGGATTATCATAGTCCATGAGCGGGGATTTATCAATTTTATTTAACGAACCATGTTGCAGTTACAGCCCTTAACAGTTCTAACTTGCTAAATAGCCTCATGTAAGTGATTTTGTTCACCTTAGTTGCAGGAGTTATTTCATCGCATTGAAGGCCCCTGAAAAAAGGGCCCCTTAACTGTGGCTATGTCTCCTCAAAATCATCCCGGATCAAATGTCGCGGAAAGATTTTCGGATGTGGCCGCCAGGATTGAAGGATTGACGGATAGAGGGACTTGACCAGAAAAAAGCAGGAAATTACGGTAGAAATGGTGATTTGAGCAGGAACATGGCATAATGGTGATGGGGATTTAGCAACTGAGAGAAGAAATATGGAGTTACCTTCTGGTGATGACTAACATAGCCATGGAAAATGGCCCATGTATAGATGGTTTACCTATTGAAAATGGTGATTTTCCATGGCTATGTTCAATAACCAGTTGGTATATGGTTTAATTGGGATGGCCATTCCAGGAACCCAAATTCGAGGTACCTAAGATATATAAGGCCTATTGCTCAGGGCTATGTAAGGGGATATTCCCCCAAAATATGGCCTTATATGGTACAGTACCTCCATTTTAGGATCCTGGATTTCCCATTGATTATATGGTTTAATTGGAATGATATAACCATGTATGTGATGTAATGATGATAATAATGGGATAATTCATGAGATAATAATGGATAATTAATGGATTTGCTCTCCGGTACTCAAATATAGGGTATTTCAAAATTGCCATGTTTGATTACAGGAGGGGAAACCAAACATGATGGTTCATATGTGCCATGGTCAAGTTAGATTATTGATGTGTTCATAAGTGTGGTTCCATGAAGAAGATTAAATAGGGTCTTATGTTCGAAGTGCAAGGAAATACGTTGTCATGATGATGAAATGGCCATAACAAGCCACAACAAGCCATAACAAGCCATAACCCATTTAAAATGTTTTGACCATGAAACATGTGAGTAAAACTTCATGGCTTAGTCTGCACGGATTTGTTTGTGGTTTCCAATGGAAATCGTATAAATTTCTTACGAGGCGAGGCCCCATCAGTTGCAAGTAGGTTTATAAATTTGTTGTCCCTAGTTATAAGTAACTTATTTATAACTGAAGTGATAAATCAATTAGAATCCGTTTTTTGCTGTCCCTAAGTTATTAAAAAAAAAAAAACAACACTGGTTTTCACAAGTTATAAATCAATTTACTGTAGCTATTTGGTAGGGGGGCCCACCTTGTATGAAGATAATTTTATGATAGTTTTTTTGTGTTTTATGGTTTAGAATGGAATTAACCATGAAACATGAGAACAGAATAAGATATACATATATATATATATTTATTTATGTATTATGCCATCTTGGGGTATGGTCATACCACCAATCATCAATCATAGGGAATTCACATGGCAGATATAAGAATTTCCCACAGTGGCTTGATGACAGTAACCCATATACCAGGAGCAGCAGCTGACTGAAGATGGACTGGACTTGTTGATTCATTGATTTAACAATTTGGATATTACGTCACAAAAGGTACTTAGCTTATCAAAACCAATTATCTCTTATTCAATGGGTTTCAAAAGTTACCCTCTATCCCTTGTTCAATCAATGTCAGAGGCTACTTGGTGTCTCATCCCAATTACTAAGTGGTATATATCTCACTTATAAGTGGGATATAGCCCTACTTATCCCACTCAGCTGGGATATAACCCACTTACGATTCATGGGATGAGCCACCTGGGTACCCTCTGGTAAACTAACATAACTATGGAAAATCACAATTTTTAATGGGTAAATCCACTATTTCTATAGCCATTTTCAATAGCAAACTGTAAACGTTTACCAGAGGTTATATCCGATTAATATCCCATTGAATCACTATAAAATCCCATAAAATCACTATCAATTCCATTCAAATACCATAAAAGTCACTAAGTCTGGCACCTAGGTGCCAAAGGCCTTGTGTCTACATCTCAGCTTACGGTGCCCTGGAGGAAACCTTGGTGCCAATGTCGTTGTTTTTTACTTCAGAAAGATAGGGGGAGTTACCCAAAATGAATGGTCATGTAATTTATACATATTGTGGAATTACTGGTATTATTTTGGATTTTCATGGGTTTTACCTACAACTGCTGGGCATATAATAGGAATATTCGTATGTAAACCTTGGTTCAAGTTTGTGACTCACATATACTTATAGTTGTATGCAATTTCTTCCTGGGAGGAATACCGGGTGGGCCCCCCCCATTTATAAGTTGGTTTATAAACCCCAAGAAATCATAGGGAAAACATTGATGAACCAATGGATTGAGATTCAACTTTTCTTGAAGTTCATCCGCTAACGAGTAATTGATGGTTTCAGCTTGGCGGTTTGGATTCTCAGGTTCTAGTAGCCAATTCCAAAGATTGTGAGAATGTCTTTCTTTGACACCGAAGCACCATCGAATCAGAACGACCGATGTGTTGTATGTATTTTATTGTTTGCATTTCCATATCTGGTTGTGTCAAAACTACTTGTTGTATCCTGTTGTTGTAATTTAATGAACTTTAAATTGATTAACTGGTTGTTTCTATCCCCACAATAGTTGATTGCATCCCCGCTTCTTCTAAGTCAAATCCTAGTTTCATATCTTAAATCATTCTATAGTTGGGTTTCTTTGTTCCAAATCTTCGGTTGGTGAAATCTCCATTTTTTGATGTTTGCTGAAGGATAGTTACATAATTTGTTGGTGAAATCTCCCTAAAAATGTTCGTTGACCCTTCAGGGTTGGCATCCCTTGGTCCACAATGTTGTGCCCCCTAGTTATGAATTGGTTTATAAACCCCATGAATACTACAGTTATTTGATGTTATTTGCGTAATTACAATAAACCATAGCTGGTTGGTGGTTTGGAACATGAATTTTATGTTTCCATATATTGGGAATAATCATCCCAACTGACTAATAGTTATTTCAGTACCATAAACCATAGCACTATTGGCTATTTCGTCGTTATAAACTCGCACCAACTGAACGCTTTTTTTCGTCGGAAAAACGGGGGGCCCACTTTGGTTGCAGGTACACCTTGCCCACATGGAGATGCATGCGGCTACTGCCATTTCACCCATACCGAGAGACGCACCACGCTTGATAAGAGGTGCCACACCTGAACTTCGGGTCACAGGAAATCTGGTGAAACTACACAAAAATGGCCATTTATTATGGCCATGGCTATTAGTTACAACATGTTACAACTGGTTATAAATGAGATTATATAATATTATATATACATGTCATAAATGTGGTTATACGTAACTATAACTGATCAAGGGCCATAACTGTAGCTCATATCTCTGGTTTATCATAGAGACCAGTCGGGATTTACACAGCAACTTTTTTCAGTGGGGCACCACCTCGCAGGGATTTTGCTTCAACTTGATGTTTCTAGGTAAATCCAAAAATAGATCCTACAGTTATGGCCATTTATTAGTTACAACTGGTTATATGTGGGATTATACATGTTATAAATGGGGTTTTAAGTACTTACAACTGGTAAAGGGCCATAACTGTACATCTATAGTTCAAAGCATAAGTGTCATTCGTACTTTGTGTCCCATCACATTTACATTTGGGTATTATGTTTTTTTAAAGGGCGAATTGATACATCTGTGTGTTGATTTGTCTAATATTCTTGAGTTAGGGACCGCCGCGGGCTCTTTTATTTTAGGCACATGTATGACCCATCTAACTGTGTATTTTTGACAATTGTGAGAGATGTCCGCTTGTCGTCAGCATACGTTGAATATAAATGTTTATCATGCCTTCACAAGGCCGGTGAATAATTCTATCCTGACACAGACTGCAGTAATGTCATGCAAGTAGACTGTATGTAAGCACATAGTGTGTTAGGCATAATGAATACGGATCATGCCACAGAAACATGTTTGTGTCATTTTGCTTGTTTGGTTGTTGTCTACCATGAAGCCAACAGTTAATCTACTTAATATAAACCAACTCAACAAACAAACGGAGGCACCACCGAACGGAACCCGCTCTAGCTGTTTAGTTGCAAACCACCACACAGCTATCATGTTTTTCTTTTTTCTGGCACGACTCTGTAAATTGTTGGTTAGTTATAGTCGATCATTATCCCATAATATACCATATGGATTTAGTATCCCATTGATTATTGTCCCATGTTTCTCCCCTTATTATGTCAATAATATCCCATTATATAATTACTACAGTATCCCAGTTTTATCCCATTATTCCATGACCTATTCCATGACGATCCTATTGTTATTCCATCTCCGATTCAAGAATCCATGACGATTCCTAGGGTTTATGGTGGATATATCTATACTTGCTATGGTTATAAACCAACAAACATGACTGGGGGGCCACCACCTTGTAGATAACCATTCCACTACTCAAGGCCGCCGATACAGATCCCATCCCATCCCGGCCACTCGGAAACTCGGCCAGGCAGCGAGAGTTTTTGCGGGCACTGAAAGAACAGCAACTCATCAGTGCCTGGGACCATCTATCCTGGTGATTAATGATAATGATGGTGAATGATAGGAAAACCATAGGAAAACCAAAGGAAAATGGTGATTTAATGGTGATTAATCCATGATTAATGATGATTAATGATGGTTAATGATGGTTAATGATGCTGATTAACTATAGATGGATATAGTTACCCTCTGGTTATGACTAACAGTTTGCCATGGAAAATCCATCATAAATGGAAGTTTCTAGCTGGGAAAATCATCTATGGGCCATGGCTTCCATGGCTATGTTGAACAACCAGAGGGTACCAGAGATGACACCAAGATATTTGAGCGGTTAAAATTGAAGCGGTGATCTATGATCTGAGAGTGTTTTTGGTGGTTTTCTTTGCGGATAGTAATAGTTAATCATGCTAATATTAGTTACTCATGGGAAAGCAAACAACATGAATGGATGAGGAATGACTAATTTGGAGTGTACACTCCGCTAATTTAACAATGCTATGGAAGCCATGGTCCGTTTAGTTCGATGATTTACCTGAGGAATATGGTGATGTTCCAGCTCGCAAGCTACTGGTATGAAATTAACAAGAGAGCAACCATCCAGAATTGGGATTTACCGATCAAACATTGGCATTTCAGCATCGAAAGATGTGTTTTAAGTGTCAAACAGCCCATACTTTGGTTATAATCCAGCCAAGCTATATATACAACATCTGCAGGCAATAAGGCCATGACCTTACCAAAAAAATGTGGCTACCATTGAGGGAATCATCCCCAAATTCCTAAATATTCCAGGAACTCCTAGTTTTGGATTCAATATAGTTTCCTTCATCAGAGGAACATCAATGGGATTGTACCTGAACAAAACCATGATACTATGTTCAAACACACATGGTTTGGTATGAACTGAGCATTTTCCAATGCGCATGGTCTGGTATTAATTGAAAATTGATTGGAGTAATGATAGCTGTACTTGGGAAATGAATGGGCTTGTCATTGCAGAATAGTCGCTAATGGCTTACAAGGTTTGTTGAAGCTTGAGTGGGGTTACTTGAAAGTGAGCCGGGGCTAGTTGAACCATGTGTAGAGTCTCAACCTTGACCTGTATGAGCTCGAGCTAGGGCCTCAGTTGGTGAAATCTGCGGCTTTTGTATCAATTAATTTGAGGGATGAACGTCGGCTTTGATCTATGTCCAAAAACACGATCTGTCCTACAATGTGGGGCCCCCCAGTGATGGAACGATGGGTTATAAACCCAGTTAACTATAGTTATAGGTACCATAAACCATAGTTATTGGACTTATAAACCAACTTAGCTATCTAGGGGGGCCCCACTGTGTATTCATAAAACTAGGAGGGCATTTTTTGCAGTATACCGCATTCTCAGACAAACCCATGTAAGTATACGTAATTGTGGGATGATTAAATGCAACTACACTAATCAAAACTAATTGTCGTTCCTTATTATCATCACTAATCACTACTTGAATCAGTTTTTTGTTGATGAATTCTTAAAGCTAATTATTAATTATCATCAACTACACTAATCAATATTAATCGCTTATTTCTTTCATAAATTCTTAAACTATCATCAACTTATATCAACTTCCCCACCCTCATTGGCTTCGCTACAACGTTCCGGTTCACGGGCCGGTTCACCGAGGTGTGCTTCTGCCCCATTTCCAAGCCAAGTTGACCTCGGGCAAGGCGGGGTCCCCGGGGTGGGGCCATGTGGGCCCCCCGTTGAGGATAGCGAAACCAGTTGTGCAAATAACTCCAATAACTATTCAATAACTATGGTTTATGGTACCTATAACTATTCATTAATTGTGGTTTATGGTACCTATAACTATAACTATTTGTTAATTATGGTTTATGATACTGATAACTATAGTATTCATGGGGTTTATAAACCAATTTTTCTAACGTTTGGGGGCACCACTTTGTAGAGCAATAGTGGTGGTTATACAAGCGTGAGTGGTTAACGAATCATGTTATGGTAACACATGATTGTAACTAATGAATAGTTACCAGTACTATTATTCATAATTGTCACAAATTACTAAGAACCATGTAAAGATTAGTGTACTGTAAGATGATTATAGATGATTAGTTATTGGATGGTTGAGGATTGGTTCTTGAATCTTGTAAATATCACACGATTCCTATAATGGTTGATACTAGGATTGGACAACAATCATTTTGAGCCGTTGCCAGTACTTGAGCCCCAAAAAATTGTTCGCAAAAGATTGTTCACGAAGATGACAAGATGACAGCTTTTAATTGCGCAACAAAACTGTGGATGGTTGCGAAATCCTGCACCACCAATTTAGGATGGTTGAAACCCTATAACTAATGGGATGTTTACCATCTATCAACTGGTGATTCGGATTTCGCTGGCCCATCCACCATATGATAAATACGTTCTCATCCTGTTGATGGGGATGCAGAGGTCCCTCCGTATCACTACGGACATGTCTTTGGCCGTTCAAGATGGACATCCCCGGGATGTGAACGTGGTGAAAAAAACCCGGGATGTGAAGAAAGTCGAGAAGATTGTTAGCCCATTCGTACAGGGTGGTGCCCAAGTTTATGGTAGATATCTCTATACTTACTATGGTTTATAAACCAACTTGTACCTGGGGGGGCACAACCTTGTAGAAGCATTAGTTTCTAAATTCATTGCAACCATAGGCAGGAATTTTACGCTGTTTAGTAGGAAACAGAATATGTGCGGGGCCTGAAGACTTGCTGGACACGGAAGGTTGCCCGACATTATCGCAGATTCTTTGGCTAAATTCGTCAAGGCCTTTGGTCTTGGAGACTCATGTCCCAAGAAATGCGGTCTGCCAATCTGTCGCAGCAATCAGGCACTGTCAGTGTTGAGAGGCTTTGGTCCTACCAAGCAGAGTCCGCTGGTTCAACCGTGGAATGACGCTGGATTACTTCAACGTGATGAGTGCTCTGCTTTTCCTCCGGTTCAAACTGCGAATGCTGCCCCCATGTCTCACCTTTTGCAGACACCGTTGCCTACTGGTATCTCAGGCAAAATTGTTTTTTTAGATATATGATATGTAAATAATTGTACATATCTATACGGTTTATGGTCTTTGTAAACCAACAAACATCACTGGAGGACACATAACCCCAATTAACTATAGTTACAACATCATAGACACTTGTGAAATGTTGTTGGTCTTGTCAATCAACAAACCACTAAGGTTGGGGGCGCACCACCTTGTAGCGGATTGTGCTACCAAATATATTGATGTATTTGGTGGTACAAAGCAATGTTTCATATAGAATTTCCTGGAACCGATCCATTGATTCCCACATAAAACTGGCTATTCTGATCGTTAATTCATTCCATTACAATATTCAGTATATCGTACTATATTCCCCTTCAGACCCCCTAGTGTTGCTTATATCCCTATTGTGCTTTTGGATTGTTTCTACATGTATCATGTATCCAAGATGGGTCAAACTTTGGATATAACCTAATTTAGTACAAGGTCCTTAGAGAGTGATCCAGCCTTGGCTGCAGAGCACTGGGCCCCAGAATGCAAGCTGTTTTCGAGGGCACGTGGCCGACCGGTGACCTTACCGAGCGGCGAGCGCATTGCTGGCCCGCAGCCTGTCAGGGACTCCAACCACGTCATGGGGTTCCCGTGGGTGCCACAACAGATGAAGATAGAGCTGAGGCGATCCAACAATATGGCACTCAGAGGGCTGCGCCGTGGGGCAAGCACCTTTGGCACCCGCCGGTACCTGTCCGTCGAGCACCCCTACAACAGCTGGCTGTGGTACTTGTCCTTGGCAGAAGAGCTGGTGCAAGGAGAATTTGGTGCCCCCCCAGTTATTTTTGTTGGTCTACCAGTAGTACCGCACAAGGCGGTGGCGGAAGTTTCAAAAATAGGAAACCTATAGGAGAGGTTGGTTGTTGTGAATCAGGGATGGCAGAGCGAATCCACTGATGGACCGAAAGGTGCTT
>Ga0126342_10013437_pt1 | contig 14510 bp, 12 predicted proteins | sample Cyp1metagenome_FD_92528 | JGI IMG/M metagenome (GOLD analysis project Ga0126342, IMG submission 92528) | Coral microbial communities from Lord Howe Island, Old Settlement Bay, Australia - Cyphastrea 1 metagenome | ecosystem: Host-associated > Invertebrates > Cnidaria > Coral ... | reverse complement strand
ATTGTTTTTTAAAGGGGATCAATTAAAAGTCAAATTGGCCAAACTGAAATTTTCGGAAATTGGAGATGGATGCCTGTTTTTAGTATTAGGGGGACGTTTAGTATTAGGAGGAAGGGATTAGCTCAATCATTGCATCTCACTCCGTCGACATTCAATGACGTGTGAATTCAAAGCACCTTCCTATAGGCCCTTGATGTTCCACAGCAACTACTCTTTCCAAAATTTTCCCGGCGGCCCGGGTACTTGCTGGCACAACTACAACAATCACGCATATCCATTCAAAATAAACGTGTATGTAAATGTTGATTGACATCAAACATGCATATCATGCGCGTTTATCATGTGCATACGCATATGCGTGTATGTGTGATTGTGTGTGTGTTTACATCCATGTTTCTATCTTGGCAAGTGTTGGCAATAATAGTGATTGCAAATTTGCGGCGCTACGTGTATGTGAAGCATTGAAATGAAGCAAAAGTAGATTCAACTTCACCGCCACGGGCTCCCAGTTGGCACTTTCTCGGAATACAACCCATGCTGATGCCATTGATGCACAAAGGTGGTGGCCACAGGCAAATAACAATGGACAACCCTGGCCCAACAATCCTATTAAATTCATATAAATGCAGTAAAAGGACGTGAAAGGCTCAAACCCGGAGTAGAATGAATTGCTCTTTAAGACATCTTTTAGCTCTATTGTTCATTTGCGATATTTTTGCGAAAAGGAAAACCCAGCAGGATGCGGGAAAGGCAGTGTCAAACTTGAAGTAAACAATACATCATAATACATCAAGATGTTTGAACATGTTCGCTGCAACCCCTAGGTTTGCCTGCGGCCAATCCCGTATATCCTTTGACATGCTCAATCCCTGCGCAGGGTTTAAGTTTTTTAATTTCCAAAACAACAAACACCAAAACCCTAAAACCTAAAACCCTAAACCCTAAATGCCCTAAATTAAAACCCTAAATCATGAAAACTTAAAGTCAAAATCACTGCGTATAGCCAGTGATTTCATTGATCCTCTGGTGACAAGTATATAATATTGTTTTGGATGTGTTGTTTGAGTGTGGGCGAACCAGGGGGTTGCGGGGAACATGTTTGAAGTGGAAATTCATGGGGCTCCGTGATTGGCTGCCCCTGAGGTCCTCAGGTCACCCAGTTTTCTGGCACAGCGTCCCACGCATGGAGCGCGTTTAGAAGGTAAATCATGGTACCTCGGGGGGCGGGGGGCTGTCACACATGCCGAAACATCGCCGTAGAACAAACCGAACACCTGCAAGCACTGCAAGAGCCAAATAATACTGGTATACATGAAAATGGACAAACATGTGCAGGCATAAAAACCTGCACAAGTTTCTACCAATTTGCAACACACTGGCATATAGTCAGAACTGATAACAATCGATAACACATTGCTGCAGCTAGCAACGCGAATATGCCTAAACAAACATCTAATATATAGATTTGCACAATTTTGATCAATTTTGCATATATCTGCATTGTGTGCCAAGATGTGCGAAGATGTACCAAGTTGCTGTCATGGGTTGACCACAAAGCTAGTTTCGGAAGTCCGTGTTCGATGGCATGATGCATCCTCTGCGCCAGCCACTGTAACCTGGTCCCACAGCACAAAAGAACGACTCGAAGGACTCGAAGGACAGAATGCAACATGACTGCTTTGAATAACTTTCACTGAACATCACTGAACCTCCTTGCAAATTTGAAGTTCAATATTTTCACGCCAAACCCTACTAGGTTCATCAGTTCATCATGGTTCATCTACGTTCCGTGGTTGCACCGAAAGCCAGCTACGGGTTTGCACACATCCACCTGAAAGCACCACCAGTTCGTACTGCCGTCATATGCCGTCCATGTAGCGATTTAATCTTTCTCTTGCCATTTCTGAGTCAAAAAACGCTTGGGATGCATCCCAGGTGGTCCAGTTGCTGTAGAAGACTGCAGCTGTCGACTGCTGAAAACCCCAATACAATGCCTGGCAAGTGCAACATGTGCAACTGCATGTCAAAATACGTCAAAATGACTTGCGGCAAGTGCAAAAATGTAAAAGGTGTGTCTCGAGTGACATCGCACAGCCGGTGAAGCAAGCATACATGGGTTGCCAGAATCGATTGCATGCCACGTGGTGCGCTACTTGCTGCCAAATGGGAGGAAGAACATGGAAAAACATGTGGCGAATGTGAAAGAAAACTTGGTGCCTCATCGGCAAGCTCAGAGGAGATGGCCTGAGGCAAAGGCAAGCCTTCCAGGTCTCACAGCATTCACTCCTTTGAGTTTCTGTTCAACTGAGTCTTCTGTATCTGCGCCTCTTTGGAATTCTTTGGATCATTTTGGATCTAGTTGGAGCTATTTGGAGCTTGGCATATTCTAAAGTCCTGCTATGGCACAAAAAATGGGCAGGTGCCTGCACAGCCTGACGTCAGGATGCAATCGTACAACATATGATTCCAAGTAACCTCGGGCAGAATGTCATTTGGTCAAACATTGGAAACACGCTTTCGGGGAAACTTCTAGGCTTGCCTCCTCACATGTACGCAGCTTATTCACGTCTGAAACAATTGAATGACGCACTCGCATCCAAAACCAATATAAAAGACAACAATACTCAAACAGGACGCTATGATGTTTAAAGCCTCCCAGGATGTTGGGCACTAGATCCGATCTCAACTGACTTCAACTTCTTCAATCATTTCTTGAATAATTAATTATATAATAACTATATTTGAACCTTCTGACCAGAGTCTAGAGGCATTCGCATGGCTCCGCCATCGTGACGCAAAATCGCGGAAGTCGTTGTCCGCGTGGATCTCCTCGTGATGCAAAGCATGGTGCCACGATGACAAAGGCCAAGTCACGCCAAATTGCCGAGATGTGAGCACAAACTGCACAAACTTCTAGCAAATTCAAGCAACATGTCCGGCCGAGCTGTGCTACGGCAAAACATTTCCCAGATACATCATGCTTTGGCTTATCTTGGCCTATTTGATCTTATCCATTCTTATCCATTCTTATCCTCTCTCGATTCTGTACCATGCTGTGTCAGGCTGTATCTTGGATTGCATGTGTTTGCATGTTTTTGCCATCTTTTGCCCATATCATACCTGACCTGGAGCTTGGGCAGAGTAGAGCCATCGCAGGGAGAGGTTGACACGAAACCTGGGAGTTCAAATGGATCCTCCTGGAGTCAAAACAATACAACACATGCAAACAAAAGATAACAAAAGACATGCAAAGGCGACTTTCAATGGAAATGCTTGACAAATTTGACAACTGACTGTGAGGAGTGCGAATCAAGTACCACGCACTCTGAGACGCCCATTTCAATTCAGCAAATCTAGCAGCTTTCGCTTCCGGTCCTTCGGAGGCATGGTGTCCACTGATGCCTCGCAGCCCAAGATGGCCCAAGGATGCTCAAGGATGCCCAAGGATGCCCAAGGGATAAAACATGATAAAACTATACAAAACTACCTAATGTATCCTAATGATATAGACGATATAGAATCATAAAATACAGTATTAGAATCACAGTGACACCAAATGACACAAGACTATACAAGACTGTTCAACTGTTCAACCCTGTTCGACCTCCAACCACTCCTGGCTCTAGCTGGTTCTACCAGGCTATACCTGGTGAGTGATGGTGAGTGCCATATGTTGTTTATTTTCACCCCGAACCGGAGGATAAGCGGACTACGCCCTGCGCGCCCTGACCCTGTGCCAAAGGATAAGAATCAACAGATATTCAAAATTAATCCAAAAAAATCAAAATAAATAAAAGAACACAATGCACCACGGACCAACTGCCCAATCTTGATATCCAAAAAAATCCAAAGGTATCTCAGTGCATTCTGTATTTCGAGCTAGGGATAGGGATGTCATGTTGTGAAAAAAAAATGCCCCCCCCCAAAGAAAAAAGATCCGAACATCGCCAACCCCACAGCTCGAATTGGTCCTCCAGCTTCTCGGGGAAAAGTTGCGCCACCAGCAAATCCAAGCTGCCAAGGTTGCGCTCATTGTCACAGGAGTACAAACCTTGGTGTATCAATGCATTCGCTACTATTCATGATTCATAATCATTATTCAGACATAATATTTCAATATATTCATGATTATTCATGATTCATAATTCTTCATTTGATGTTTATTCACTTTGTGTAGTGACTGTGTGGATTCCATGCTCTTGCACACATACACAAGTATCCGCACGATCCTGGTGGAATTGGCTTGGCCATGCCAGATTGCACACTGTTTTAGTATGATGTGGGACTTTAAAAATCTGAGAATATCTGAGATCTGCAGCCTAGCGGCGTACTGAGCCTGTACTCTGCAAGCCGGCCGGGGGCTCCAATCTCTTCCACCAAGGGATGTGGCCATAGCTTTGATTTAGAGAGGCAGCTAAGTCTTTGAACCTTGGTCGAGGTGGTACCGTCGGGGTACCGGATACCTCCATGTGCCCCCACGATCCCCCACATGCCATTGGTTTTGGAATGTTTTGGATCTGCAATCGCCAAAACATCCGCAAAACACCCTCGTGTCATCCCCGCATCTACACCCAGTCACTGCGTCTCTGCTTGGCCCAGCAGGGAGCCCAATCCACAATGCCCGGGCTGCAGGTAGTGCTTCGTTAAACGATGCCTCCGGAGTCTGAACTGAAGGAACCCTGCCATGAAGATTATGAAGATTGACATGGATTGACCTGCAGTCTGTAAGATCTGAAATGGTGAAGTCAAACATCACAGTGAGACTCACAGGCCACATGCCAATTCGATCCAATCTAATCAAATCTTGAACGAGTATCCTGGTGTGCCCAATTCCAATGGAGAATGGCAAATCACCTCAGAAGTTGTGAACAAAGCAATGGGTCAGAAGTTTTCCAAACCAAACATGCCAAAAATTCGGCTAGATAACGATTTCAAGATCGATTCTGTGAAAATGCATGTTTTTTTTTTTTTTTTGCCGGGGCTTCCAACGCAGGTTGAACTGAATATGTTCGTCGCTTTCTTTTTTTATCATGTATGAAATATGATTGACTGCCTTTCCTCCTGTACTTTTGCGGCTCAAACATCTTTGGTTTCACTATCCTTGATAGAATCACCATGTTCATTTCTCCTGACAGCCCTCTTATTATCCATGATTTGCCAGAATTTGCCAGTGGTTTCATGTGGTTTCATGTGGCAAAACATGTGGTTTCGTTGTTCAGTTGCACCAAGATCACCAAGATCACCAAGATCACCAAGATCACCAAGCGACATTCGAAATGCGGCATCTCCGGCTCTGATGTTGGCGTCGCTTTCCAGCAATCCATGGGTGTCCACAAGGTTCGAGCGCCATGCCGATGCACCACCTCTGTGCATACGTCGTATGATACTGCGAGAATTGACTCAAGGACATGCACGAGTCATGAATATTGTGTTTTGATTTTCAAGTGATTTTAAAAGTCAATGTACATGAATAATATTGAATAATTATAATAATTACGTATTAATGGTTCATCTGTGAAAATATGTTGGACACTTGACCGTATTTGATTCCGGATTAAATATTGAATCTATTTTCATGTATCTAAAATGATTTAAACATGACATATTTTTTAATACTCTAGTCTCTAGTGATGGAACATGACGGTGTGAGATCCTTCTGGCGAGGCCTGCACTTGCAGGAGCTCATACTCAGGCAGCGGCCGTGTGACCTTGGAGAACCAAAAATGCATCATGTCAAAATGAATCAAACGGATTCAAATACGAATCAAGATAATTGAATCGGTTTCAACAAATTCAAACTGATTCAAGACAATTCAAAACGGCCAAACTCTCGTCTATAACACAAATGCATAAACACGCAATATCACGCAATGAAAATCCACCGCTCGCGCACACTTCGAGCATCCTGTCATGACCTTGACATTGTCACATGATCATCATGTCATATGGTCATCGTAGGACATTGTCATGACATTGTCTCGATTGTCAGACGTTGTCATGACACTATCTTGGATATTGTCGTTCTGGATATTTTGGCATTTTTTTTTGTATGTTTTAGATGTTTTGGTCGGTTCCATTTTGGTTTCTGTCGGTTCCGTCATTGGGTTCGGGGCCCATTGCTCTCCTCCACAGTATCCCTTGAAGGCATGCCTCCCAAGGCGCCAGTCCCGCTCAGTAAGGCCTGCCAAATCAGCAGATTCGGTGTGAAATCCATTTTGTCAATCATTACAAGCATGTTCTATTATTTTATATCATTTTCATTTATTTTCTTATTTTGTTGCATCAGAAATCGCACATCTACCAAAGATTGCAGCACATCCGACATGTGAAACTGTTCGACACTGGAATCACTGGAAATCATCTCCGCCTGGAGCGCTCAGGTAAAACAACAGCAGTATCGTCAGTATCATCGCAGGCTCCAAATGTTGATACAAATCGAATACACATCGAAGGCTGCAGAGCTTATGTCAGTCAATGATTGACCGTCAGTGTTTGCCAAGTGGACGCGGCCTAAAAGCGCTGAAGCAGTTGGTAAAGAAGTCAATGAAATAAACTAAGAGTTTCTTGCAGAAGCAAAGGGTTCCAAAAAAGGGGTAGGTAAATTCTTGGCATGGCCGAAGTATTCTGTCATGTGACTGAATCTCAAACAGCAGCGTTCTTGGCATAAAACCGGATACCACAGGATACCATACAGAAATTGGGAATCAACAAGGGTGCAAATGGTGCACAAGAAGGGATCGCGCACAAACTGCTGGGCATGTGCTCAACACACTGCAGGAAACATCCTGGTGACTGTCAGTTTGGGGTGCCGCGCGTTGCTGGAAAATGCCTCTCAGTTTTGTTGGTGAGATTGCCACAAGTCTGCAGACGCAACACAGCTGGACTCCAGAAACACCTCCAGTAACAATATATCCAAAAACCGATCCTTGGGACCTTGGGACACCACGCATTCTGTGCTTTGCTTGGTTCATTTTTAATCATTTTTACCTGGGTTACGCGTGGTTACACCATGTTACACCCTATCAGAATGATTTCGGCATCTTGAGAAACTCAAGCTCTAAGGATCTCAAAATTGTGGCCGGGTAACAAGGGATGACTCTTTCGTCCTGTCCCGTAAATAAACTCGGTACATTCTGCACACAGTCTGCACATGTCTATTTGATTCTATTATATTCTATTTGCATCTTTTACTGGTTTTTGGTGTTCCCACTACCCCAGTGAGTCAGTTTGCCCTTGTGATTGGTTGTGGCATTCGTCGCCATTGGATGGTTGCTAGTCCGTCCCTTCACAGCTGGCTACTTATGGTCAAAATATGTCAAAATGTTGCTTCCCCGTCGTAATTCGTCTGGGGTTGGCTTCTTGGCGCATGTTTGGCATCAACTTCAGAGATCGTGGAATTTCATATGTTTCAACTTGATATGGCATGGGCTCCCGGTGGCAGGAAATTTTGCTGGCGCGTTACTAGTGCCGTGCTAGTGAAAAAAAAACACGCCGTGCTGCAAGAAAACACTTCGAATTGTCCAAAATCGAGCCAAACTAGCGCTGAGCTGGCGCGAAAAAACTGCGCCAGGTGGGGATTTGCTTGATTTAGTTGCTGGGCCGCTTCATATTAAGATTTTCCAAGATTAAAAAAGGCGCCAGAAATGACTTATGACCTCGTGAAGGCTTGAAACTGTGACGGCCCCTTTTGAACGAAAAAGTGGCTACAGCGTAGGGGTCAGGGGTCAACCATACTCATCCATATTCAACATAGTATAGCATATTAAATGCATATTATAGCAGCACATAGCAGCATTAATTTGGTTCCAATCAATGCCCTGGGATCTGTAGCAACACGCTTGGATTTGGCAGCAGTTTTATGCGGTTTTCATTTCCGTCTTATTCTGCTGGCCAAAATACAGCTGCGTGGAGATGCGTAGAGTACCCGTATGATCCGTATCTGTTGAAGTTTGAGCATGGCGAACTGTTGCGCCAACGTCGAGGCGCTGAGACTCCAACACAAATCGGCTCATCGTCAACGGTTTCAACGGTTTCCTGACAACTTTCGGAATCTTTCGGATTACATGGATTACCAGGTACAGTACCATCCAAGTCTTTCGTTGATGGGCACATTGACATGTTTTCCCGGATTTTCCCGTGTCCCTGTGTCCCTGTGCCAGAGTGTGCCACCCTCTAGGCACCCCAGCCTGGGCACCTGGCGCTGCAGTGAACACAACAGGCACAAAATTCACAAAAATATATCCATTCAAAGACTCAAAGACATACAGAAAACATAAAAAAGATCAACAAAGTTTCAACAAAGAAACAAAGAGGAATGTGAATCTGTACACGAGATTCGGAGAGATTAAAAGACGAGCATGCTTTACCTCTTTACCTGCGTTTGACTAAGCAAAACCGAGCGCAAAACCCAGCAAAACCAGCCTTGAGTGCGCACACCTTGTGCTGCCTGTCGGACTCTTTGTGTGATCCACGCTGGGGCATGCATGACATGTTGATCACATCCGTCGAATCCGATAGTGCGCAAACGATCTCAAACGGACTCAAACGTCTGTTATTCGATACGTCTGTTATCTTGACCAAACCAAATCCAATAAAACTAATGACAAATTTCTGATATTTCTGCCTGTGCCGGAAGTGGTTGTGTCACCACGACCATCGGCGAGCGGCCTGATGATTGCATTTTCAAGATTGCCTTTCCACCCCGAAGGCTTCGCCAGGCTGTTCAGACACAGTGCTCTCAAAATCTCCCAACCAAATCAACCAAGGAGTCTGAGTATGTCTGAGTGCGATGCTGCCAGACGACATCCCTTCACTCCTCGCCATGGCCTCAAATGTCGTCTTGGGCCGCACCATTTCTAAATACTGGCCCTGAGCCCAGCAAAGTGACTGCATGGCCCCATTCCCATGAAAAGGAAACTGAGTTTTAATGATGCTAAAAGTGTATAAAATTGTAGTATAAATTCCAATAGAATGGGTTGTTATGTCAAGAAATGCTGACTTACAATCTAAAAAGGAATGATGATTCCAACTCGCGTCTGCTCTATTTGCTGCAACATGCACCAGCTGTGTTGACCAGAAAGTTTCCACAGGTTGGAAAAAGAACAAAATTTATGATATAAGAAAACCATATCATACACGCACACACACACACATATGTATATATATATGTAGTTATATACAAATTTTAGACAAATATATATATATATATATATATATATTACTATACAATATCAAATTATATTATTATATCATAGCGTATCATATCATATCATATCATATCACATTATATTATATTATATTATATTATATTATATGTTATATATATATATGTGTGTATGTATGTATGTATGCATGTATGTCAATGTATGTCAATGTATGTCAATGTATGTATGTATGTATGTATGTATGTATGTATGTATGTATGTATGTATGTATTAATGTGTTAATGTGTTAATGTATTAATGTAATGTAATGTCATGTCATGTCATGCAATGTAATATAACGTAATGTAATGTAATGTTATGTTATGTTATGTAATATAATGTAATGTAACGTTATGTTATGTATGTATGTATGTGTATAATTTGTATAATTGTGTATATAATTATATATATATATATACAACGTTAAAAGCATAGGTTCTTGGCACTGGTCACCTTGGCATAACGGGGCTCCCCACCGAAGTTGAACGAAGCAGTTCAGAGAGATTTGCTGAATCTGAGCAGGGATTTTGGACTCAAACATTAGAGACCTGTCATCCTGTCGAAACTACAATTAATGAACTCAATGCCCTTTGACATCTTTGACTTTCCAACACTTCCTGCTGCCCAATCCCAACGAGGGGTGAAATCACAGAGAGGTGCAATTGTTGCAAGTTTCTGCCAGTTTCTGATTTTGAATGATTTTGGTATCTTCATGTATCTATTGTATCTTCTATTGTATCTTCTATTATCTTCTCAAATCCTAGAGTTTTACTGCGGTGCTCCTGTGCCACTGTCTTGGACTCCCAACCGCTGAATGTTGGTGAGGAGGAGCCGCTGCTGTCAGCCCTGACCTGTCAGGACCACGGCAAATGGCAAAACATGGCAAAACATAGCCTTAATAGATCGTCATTAGATCGTCATTAGATCGTCAGAGTCATAGCCATTTCAATTGAACAAGCCCAACAAATCCCAAAAGTTTACTCCAGTTTCAATCATGAGATTACATACTGCACATTCAAAGATGACACTATGCTACATCAAACATGTTTTCTTTTTCTCGAATTGTCTTACATATCCCTTTGGGCTCCGTATCTGAATGTTTCGACATGCTACCACAGTGCACAAACATGATCGAATAAAATGCATGCAGTCCGGCAGGGGTTTGGGAAGCTTATGCAGCACACATTATGCACACCTACACCATGCCGCTCTCAGATTTTTGGCTCTTCGAGTCAGTGGGATGCAAGGCACCCAGCCGACATCAGCTGACCCATTCGAGCTCAGCTCAGCTGTTCAGCCCCGCAGCCTTTCCTCAAACGCGGAGGCTATGCGGAAGACTCACCATCGGAACAATGGGCTTAAATCGGCCAATGGTAGCGAGCGTTTTTTCGCAACACAATGGCACTGGCAAGTGAAAGAAGCAGAGCGTGTGAAGCCAAGCCAAAGACACGAAGGATCAACAAGTGTGTATCTGAAAGGGAGCGTTTCCATGCGTTTCCCATCATGACAAGCAAACTCCTGCATCAGCGTTTATCAATGTTTATCATCTTTTCAACTCCTCTGTGATCTACACTTTGCAGAATTGGTGCCTAGAGGATGTCTTTGACTTCATGCCGACATATGGCAGCACTATGGCATTATAGAACACTTGCATACATTTGCAACATTTGCACGCATTTGCAAAATCTCTGCATTTCAGCAATGCCTGCGGGATTTCCTTCTGCTGTCGTGGCAGCTTGCATCTTACAAGCACAAAGGTCAGTGTCCCGGTGTGTCCCTGTGGGTCGCTTCAAAAAGTCGGAACTCTGGCCGGAAGTGCTGCTTCGCTGCCAAGCTCAAAGCACCAAAACTCACCAATGAAAAACTGAGTAAACCACAGAGGTCCTAGGTTTCGACAAATTATACAAATTGTTGTTTCTTTTATTGTGTTGTTTATTGTTGTTTATTATGTGTGTGAGCATATCATGAAATTATAATGAAATTATGGAGTCATGGCACACGTTGTCTATCGTCTATCCCTGTGATTTATTCTGTCTCTCTAGAATTCACGATGCATTGCTACATGAACCATCTCGCTTTCATTTCTCGGTGTTCGAGCCAAAAGGTGGAGAATTGTATTCTAGGTATTCGGCGGAGCTCGCAGGACCTGCACCACAATGCATTGTCAGCATGGATGTATGTGGATGTGGGATGATGGGTGATGTGGGCATGTTAGTTCATCGGGGACAAAGGAGTTGTGATGATGAAAGTCCCCATCTTGCTTAATTAGAAGACATGTCAAAAGAAATGTTGGGAAGGGTCGGAAGGGTCCAATTTAAGTGTGAACATGCAGAAACCGGTGCTCATTGACTCATTATATAGTTTTACATAGTTTTACTCCAAATTTTGGTAACTTTTTGGCAACGTATGGTAACGTTAGTTATTGAACGCTATTGATCTCACATGATCTCACTGTGTCCGAGGCACCTTCTCAAAGCCACGGGAGAAGCTGGCGGGTTGTCAGTGTTGTCAGGCATCCTCGGCCATCCCGAAACGCAGCTGAACATACCGACTCTTTGATCTGTTTGATCTTTTTGCCCATAAATTTACATTAAATGAGTTAAATGATGTTAAATGCCTATAATCTGACAATCTGACGTCACTGGCACCATGTGATCGTTTTGTATCTGTGTTATCCTGTGTTATCGTGTTTTATCGTGTTATGTTTAGAAATTGTTCAACCTGAGAAGTCCAGTGATTTCCAGCGGTGCAGCCAAGCAGCGCCGGAACCACGGCCTTGGCCTGTGCAGGTGTGCAGTATTCTTCGCACTTCAACAAGAAATCAGAAGAATTCGATCAAAATCATTCAGAATTCAGAATCTGTGAATTTCTGTCCCGACACCTGTGACACCTGTGACACCTGGCCGTCCCAGGGTCCTCCCAACGAATGTGAAGCATTGGCAAAACATGGCAACACTATGATCATGATCATTGCAACTCATGACCAAACCGTGACCTGGTTGCCCAATGATGCCTGACATTGCAAAACACAATAACCACTAAACCTTACAGGAAACTAGTAACACCATGTAACACCAGTGTCACACCCAATAACATCCAACAACTGTTCAAATCTACTATGTTTGTTTACTCTTGTGGACCAGTTCTCCTTTGAGAACGGCCCCATCGCATGTTTTTTCTTGGTTGTTTCTTCTGCCCAGCCTGACTGAAACGAAGCAATTGCTTGCCAGGCAAAGCAGAAAAAACAGGCCAACCTGGCTTCGAAGGCGCCCGCAAATGGATGCAAACAATGGGTTGCAAGACTCCACTCTTTTTACAAGTGGTTGGCAAACATATCCGCTCAGTTTGGCGCGTGAAGAACAGTGTGTTGTGCGCTCTACAGCCAGTTGCCCCGTCCATCCAATTTCCTGGAAAAAGGGGCCGCAAGCCAATTCAGCTGAGGGGCTGCCATTCCAACTCCCATGCTCGCTACCGCAACTGTCCTTGGCGCATCAATCTTCCAAGAAACAATCTCTTTCTGCCAACAGCTCCAAAAAATCCGAGGACAGCCGTTGTAGCGATCACACCAAACCAAGTTGACTGTTGCCTTTTGAAACTAAAAATAAACAACCTCAAATTTGAAACACCATTCCTGCTGTGCGTGCAGCAAACTGATATCCAACGTCTTAGTATGTCTCAGTCTCCGGATGTCTTGGGTTCTGTTTCGTGCATGCCACAATGAATGTCGCGTCGGTTGGTTTTTTTTAAAGAAGTAAGTTTTGCACTTCGCAGTCGGCTGGCTCATCCTTGGTTGCATTCTGCATTGAAGGCTTAAGATGCAGCTAATGCCAGGCATGAAACGCTCGGGAGCCTCTGTTGCATTTTGTTGCAGTCTCTCCAAATACTACGCACTATGCCTTGGAAGTGCTCGCAGCGCCAAATGCTGCCCAAGGTGCCAGGCGGAAAAAATCCAGTCGAATTGATCACGGCTGGCCATTTGGATTCGCCTCAACGGACAATGGACGAAGGAATTCAACAACCAAATGACCATGCAAAGGCCGGCGCAATGACCAGCACCAACCATGTTCTGACAAAAGTTGGATCATTGTACTAGTATGATCATGTTGGACCGCTATTCCCAGACATTCTGCCTATCACGGCCTCATCCATACATAAGCAGCACAAATTCGGGCAGCCATGATCATAGTCAAAGTACTTAGTGCCCAGGGCACAATAATTTAAACTAATCTGGGTAATTCTGGATATATATACATTGATTGTTTGAAAGAAACATAAAATAAAAACAACTACATCAATGATTATCAATCTACCAGTAGTAACGCACAAGGCGGTTTCGGAAGTTTCAAAAATAGGAAACCTATAGGGGAGGTTGGTTGTTGTGAATCACGGATGGCAGAGCGAAGCCACTGATGCACTGAAAGGTGCTTGAGGTCTCCTCCTTTCTTTCTTTTTCTCTCTTTTTCTTTCTATTTCTCTATCTTTCTCTGATTATCTACCTACCTACCTACTGATCTATCTGTCTACCTATCTATCTGCCTGTCTATCTCCCTATCTATCTATCTACCTACCTACCTATCTAGCTGTCTAGTTTTCTAGCTATTTGTCCATCTATTTCCCTATCTATCTATCTATCTATATTTTTATTTAGCTGTCTCTCTATCTGTTTGTCTGTCTGTCTATCTGTCCATCTATCCATCTATCTAGCCATCTATCTATCTACCTATCTACCTATCTACCTATCTACCTATCTATCTATCTCTCTCTCTCTCTCTCTCTCTTTCATCTGTCTATCTGTCTAGCTGTCTATCTGTCTATCTATCTATCTATCTGTCTATCTGTCTACCTGTCTATCTGTGGTGCAGTGTCATTCAGTGTAATGTAGTGTAGTGTAATGTAGTGTAGTGTACTGTAATGTAGTGTAATGCAGTGTAATGTAGTGTAGTGTAGCGTAATTTAGTGTAGTGGAGTGTAGTGGAGTGTAGTTGTGTAGTTGTAGTTGTAGTGTTGTGGAGTGTAGTGTAGTGGAATGTAGTGAAGTGTAGTGGAAGGTAGTGTCGTGTAGTGTAGTGTAGTGGAGTGTAGTGTAATGTAGTGTAGTGAAAGGTAGTGTCGTGTAGTGTAACGTACTTTTTGGAGTGTAGTGTAGTGTAATGTAGCGTAGTGGAGTGTAATTTAGTGTAGTGGAGTGTAATTTAGTGTAGTGGAGTGTAGTGGAGTGTAGTGGAATGTAGTTGTGTAGTTGTAGTTGTAGTGTTGTGGAGTGTAGTGTAGTGTAATGTAGTGAAGTGTAGTGGAAGGTAGTGTAGT
>Ga0126342_10013436_pt1 | contig 14511 bp, 12 predicted proteins | sample Cyp1metagenome_FD_92528 | JGI IMG/M metagenome (GOLD analysis project Ga0126342, IMG submission 92528) | Coral microbial communities from Lord Howe Island, Old Settlement Bay, Australia - Cyphastrea 1 metagenome | ecosystem: Host-associated > Invertebrates > Cnidaria > Coral ... | reverse complement strand
CACTTCCGGGATATTTTGAACCCTTATGGGGAAAAATCCAATTATGGAAAAATCGGACGCAGGCGCCGCCTGTCTAAGTTGAACGTTTTATTTTTTCCATAATTCTGTCGGTGACCATATATAATATATCATATATAATATTTAATATATAATGTTTAATATGTGTAATATATAATATTTAATATGTTTAATATTTAATATTAAATATATAATATATAATGTATAATATATAATTTAACATAATATAATATACTTTACTATGATGTGATATGATATAATATAATATGTATGTAATATATACCGTAGTGCTGGATATGTGCAACTGATGCCTTTCAGCCGCGCGCTTCTAGGAATTAGGCTGCGTTCTCTTGTTTTTGCTGCTCAATGATATGCCAGGGGCTCACGCGCAACTGCATGCCAGGGCTAGGCTGCAACTGCTGCCCAGTTTGCTGCTGTTGCGGTTCATAAAGAAACCATTGCCTGCATTCATGTGTGGCACATGCACAGAAGATTGTGAGAGCTGATGGCAAGTGACTTGCGAGCAAAGCATGAACGCAGCTATATGCTACATTTTAAGTTTTGTGAACCAGTTGGACAAATTCTGTTGCCAGCGGTGAAGATTGGTTCCCTTCTGCTTTGAAAGCGCTGTCCTGATTTTTTTCAAGCGCCCGAGTGCAAAAACAATCGAGGCCAAAATCCCGGCGCCGTAGAGTTTGAAAACCCTTGGTACGTGCATCCGGAACCGGCATGGAGCGCAACCTTTTCATGGGCCTCTGGAAGACCGTGCATTTCTGTTTTGGGCAATGCCTCTATGCCACTGCATGATCTATGCCCTTGCGCTTTTGCTGTCGCGTGATAGCCTCGTCTGCGTGTGTTTCTGCTGAAAGGCGCCTTGCCCGGCCGCAATGCCCGCATGCAAGTTGGCATCCGCGACTGTTAATTACAGCACCTCTGTCCAGGAATTCAGATTACCATTGAGCCACATGAATGCTTATTCACTTTTCACCATGGGTGCCATGCAGCTGGATGGCAGAAAAAATCACGCTAAGTGGAGTGGGAAACTGACATCAGCAGCCCCCATGCTTGCTCGCCTACACACACAGTATACTGGCTGGTGGTTTGGAACATGTTTTATTTGTCCATATATTGGGAATTTCATCATCCCAACTGACTTTCAAAAGTTTCAGAGGGTTGAAACCACCAACCAGGTATATGTATGTATATTATTTCCAGCAAGATCAAGTATTAACTCTGGGGAAACTGACTGGATGGGCACTGAATGTACAACTGATTTGTTTTGATGAATTAGGTGATAACCCATGTGCAATCAACTGAAGTGTGGGAAAGTATTACCCAAACCAGCCTATGTTCATAGAACATCATACATGTGCATAGATTTTCCATGAGGATATGATCAATCGCCCATGTTCACCAGAAAGCCCATAGGACCAACTGTCAGCGCCATGAGGTGGAGTTGCTCCAAGATTCGGACTGGCAGGCGATTGCAAAGTTCAACAGACATCTGGAGATTTCGAAGTCATGGGGGTACCCCAAGTTACCGGTAATTGAACCGTTTGCGAACTGGAAAATCACCATGTTCAATGGGTAAATCCACTATTTCTATGGCCATGTTCAATAGCTATGTAACAAATTACCAGAGGGTATATATTACCTGGGAAAGCACATTATTTCATATCACATCATTGGTATCATCGAACTTTGGATGTGCCATCGCTTCCAGTCTCCAGCTTGGTTCATCTTTGATCTCCCATGATTATTCCATCTCCTTGTTTCTACCTTTCTTGAATTTACAGTTTTATAGAATCTATAGTCTATAGCAACCCCCAAGAAGACAGAAAGGCATATGACAAGTAAACCCTAGTCTTTAATTTTTTTTAAATACGAATGACGGTTCCAGGGTTTTTCCTTTGTGGGGTTCCTATAAAGGTTTGTATGTTGGATGATTGGCTTTGGCTAGAAGGTCGATCAGCATGATTCTCCTGACTTGCAACTCAATTATACATATGAATCACATTCTTGATCTTGTTGGTTGAAGGTGAGCCTGTTTATCCTTCCAGTACTCATCATGCACCCACAACCTGTTCAATATCCTTGGTGGAATCCGGGTCAAGCAATGTCTACAGAAAAACGGTGAAACTTGCCAAAAAAAAACTACTCTGGAGGTTTCCTAATGGCTAGCCACCGAAATCATGTAGTCATCTAGTTGATTTTCGGATTCTCCATGTGTTTTCCGTTTTTTCCATTAGTTGAAGAAGATTTTCCAGGGATTTTCACATCCAGCGAGCTCTTGGGGTTTCTGACTTCAGGTGCCAACAGCAGCTGCCAACGCCTTGAAACGGATGGGCCCGGCAGCGGTAAAGCATTGTGGGGATGCCTGGGCCTGTATTGTTTTGCGATTTTTCCTGGGATTTTCTGGGAAAATCTACAGGAAACTATGGTTTTTACTAGAAAGTTTACCATCAAATGTTATATGTATGTATGTAATGTTATATGTATGTATGTATGTAATGCAATGCAATGTAATGTAATGTAATGCAATGCAATGTAATGTAATGCAATGCAATGCAATGTAATGTAATGCAATGCAATGCAATGTAATGTAATGTAATGCAATGCAATGTAATGTAATGTATGTTATGTAATGTAATGTATTTTAATGTAATGTAATGTAATGCAAGTTAATGCAATGCAATGCAATGTAATGTAATGTAATGTAGTTTAATGCAATGCAATGTAACGCAATGCAACGCAATGTAATTTAATGTAATGCAACGCAATGCAATGTAATGTAATGTAATGCAATGCAATGTAATGTAATGCAATGCAATGTACTGTAATGTAATGTAATGCAATGCAATGCAATGCAATGCAATGTAATGTAATGTAATGTAATGTATGTTATGTATGTTATGTATGTTTTGTATGTATGTTTATATATATATACATACATATAATATACATATATACATAGAGAGATATATATATACATATATATATATACATATATATACATATATATATATACATATATATATATACATATATATATACATATATATATACATATATATGGCGTTCCTGTAGCCCCTTTTTACCATCCTTAAAGAATTTTGAGATGCTTAGACGCTGAATAGTTAAGTTGTTTTCAGCATCAAGGGAATTGGGCCAATGAATACTGCTGCAGTTGGGTTGAATCGCTACAACCATGAATTTCTATGGTAATATCATCCACAGTTGGGCGTTTCCCCCTACAACTATGGCTAACTCGCCAATCATTAGTGGAGCTAAAAACCCCTGAGTAGTGGACATCTCTGGGTACTTTTTAATGGGGCGGAAACGGGACTTGATAATTTTATTGGAAAGTAAGCATCACTGAGACTTCACGAGTACACAACTTGTGATTTAACTCACAAGCATGGAGTAACATTTGGGATTAGTGGGATGGCAAAGCCACAATGTGAGTTTCGTCGGCATATAATTGGGATTATTTTGGGATGTTATTTGGGATTTCTCGGTCGCAGCAATTGTGTGCAATGGCTTTGTTCAAGAATTGGGGATATCCTCCCAAATTTGCAAAAATTTGGTTGTTCTTTGGGGGTCTTCCTTTTTTTACAGACCAATCCAGAAAGAAGGGTAAATCATGGGATCTAATTTTGGATATTTGGGATTTTGGGGTCCCCAAAATCCAAGGTTATTAAGATGTTCCATGTTAAAATATGTTAACACTTTTAGGTAGGGTTTCTAGATTCTAGGTAAGGGTTTCTAGATGTGGAAAACCAATGGTTTCTTAAGGAAAATCATCTACTTTAGAGGCAACATTTTTTGTCAATTTATTGGAGGTCAATGGCAGTATCAGCTGAAAAGCGGCATTCAACCAACCATAGAGGGTATATAATTGGGATACTTGGAGCCATCAGAAATTGTTTGGCCAGGCTCGAGATGTTCCGGAACAGCAAAACAGTGAGTGGAAGTGTAGCATTTTGGTTGTGCTTCAAATGCTGCAAGTCTATGTGACCCTGGTGAGTGGAAAACGGAACCAGTTTTCCATGTCGCAGTCCTCCAAAGTTGGGGACTTGAAATGCGTTGCCCAGCGATATTTTGAACAAGGCTTCCTGAAGCTTGTCACGGCAGAGGGGCACGTCCTGGCTGATCCGATGCAGTCCCTCCAAGCTGCAGGGCTTCAAGATGGAGAACACCTGACAGCCGTTGCACAACAAGCAAAAATGGTGGCAACAGAAGGAGCTTTTGCTATCTGGTGCCATGGAGGGAGGATTGTGACCTGGGGCAGACCAGATTCTGGTGGCGACAGCTCTGAAGTCCAAGATCGACTCAGACATGTGCAGCAGGTTCATGCCACAAGGTTTGGATTTGCTGCCATCCTTGCAGATGGATCTGTGATTTCGTGGGGAAAGCCAGATTTTGGCGGTGACCGCTTTGCAGTCCAAGACGGGCTCAGAAATGTGCAGCAGGTTCATGCCACAAGCTTTGTTTTTGTTGCAATTCTGGCAGATGGATCTGTCGTTACATGGGGCGATCCAGATTTTCAATGGGATCTCTCTGACCCGACAATCCAAGATCAGCTCAGAAGCGCGAAGCAGATTCAGTCCACGAGGGGTGCACTTGCTGCCATCTTGGTAGATGGGTCTATTATTGCTGAGGGCGAGCCAGATTTTGGCGGAGACAGCTCTGCAGTCGAAAGTCAGCTCAGGAGTGTGCAGGAGATTCAGGCCACAGCCCGTGCATTTGCTGCGATCCTGGCAGATGGATCTGTTGTTACTTGGGGCAATTCGCGCTATGGTGGTGGCAGCTCCGCAGTCCAAGATCACCTCAGGAATGCGAAGCAGGTTCAGGCCACAGCAGCTGCATTCGCTGCGATCGTGGAAAATGGATCTGTCGTCACTTGGGGCTATTCAGAATTTGGTGGAGATAGCTTTTCAGTCCAAGACAAGCTTAGGAATGCAGTGCAGCTTCAGTCCACGAGCTGTGCATTTGCTGCCATTTTGGGAGATGGATCTGTTGTTACTTGGGGCAAGCCAGCTTTCGGTGGTGACAGTTCTGCAGTGGCAGATCAGCTCAGGAGCGTGCAGCAGATTCAGGCCACAGTTCGTGCATTTGCTGCAATCCTGGCAGATGAATCTGTCGTTACGTGGGGTGATCCAGATTTTGGTGGTGATAGCTCTGCAGTGAAAGATCGGCTCCGGAAAGTGCAGCAGGTTCGGGCTACATTTTCCGCATTTGCTGCCATCCTGGTTGATGGATCAGTTGTGACGTGGGGAAATCCAGATGAGGGTGGCGAAAGCTCAGCAGTCCAAGATCAACTTGTAGACTTGTAGCCAATGCTTCCAGTGGGCCACAGTGTCTCCCTGAGGCTTGCAAAATCGGGTTGGTGTCCTGGCTCAAAGGGGGCTCAATATGGTTAAAGCGCGATACTATGCACCCCATGTTCATGGAAGCTGACTGGAAAAAAAATGGGATATTTTGGGTATGACAAATGTAAAGAAGCAGCTCTCTGCAAGACTCAAGACCAGTTTTTTGGCAATATAATTTGTTGTGTCACAATGCGTATGATATAGGAACTATAACTAGTTGGAAAGATATTCTTTTTCACCAACATTAATTTCCTCTTTATCGTTTTCTTTATATAGGTGAAAGAATACACAATATGACCAAGACCTTGCCAGGTAGCAATATAACCCCACTAGCTGGATGGTTTATTTCATGAGTTTCATGGAACATCCTATAGAAATGGATGATTTGGGGTACCCCTATGACTATGGAAACCCCCTTTTTTGTCAGAGGATTTTTTGGAGAAATGTGAGAAGATATGTCAGAGATTCTCAGAGATGATACTAAAATATACTAAATGTAGAAGTTGATGTCAGAAAACTATACCCTTTGGTAATTTAACATAGCTATTGAAAATGACCATAGAAATAGTGGATTTTCCCATGAATCATGGTGATTTTCCAGTTCGCTATGTTAGTCATAACCAGAGGGTACTCGTTTTGTATGTCAAAATAGCTGTGGCTTTTCAAACTTGCCACAGGTCACCCAGGTCACCTGAGATTCGCAGTCAGATTTTCCTCGAAGATTTGTCAACAGGAGAAATGCCAGAATATATGTCAGAATATATGTCAGAATATATGTCTGGTTGGTGGTTAATCTATGGTTAATAATGGTTAATAATGGGAATAACAATAAATCTGGTTGGTGGTTTGGAACATGAATTTTATTTTTCCATTCAGTTGGGAATGTCATCATACTGACTAATATTTTTCAGATGGGTTGAAACATGTTGAAACATGTTGAAACCACCAACCAGATATGATATAAGGGATGTCAGGGTACGTCAGAAGACTTGCCAGGAGAAACGCCCGAACTTGGAACAGATGTCCGAGTTTATACCAGAAAAGAACCAGAATAAAGTGCCAGCCTTTTTGTCAGCACCTTTGTACTACGGTGAGGGCTCATTGTGGAGTCACGTAGAAAATTGTGTATCCTTCATTTTTGTGCTTTTCATCGTTCAAGTAATATTGAAACTGTGTTTATACTTCCTGTGTTTGTTCAACTATGCTTAGATATATATATATATACTTGCATAGATGGAAATTACCAAACAATACATTTCTTCATAATTCTGATTCACGTATATTCACATGCAAATGTATGTAGTTTTGTTTTTGATTTATCTATATGTATCTTAGATTCTATACACCAAAACGTCCTTACCCTCCAGCTTCTCCAGCTTCTCCTGCAGGTGCAGAGATGCTGGGCCGTTGCCGAACAATCGCGAGGTACAGCTGGGCCATGTTTACAGCAGTTTTCATGCTGTGAAACGTTCTTTTAACGTTTTTAACATGGGATGTTTTTCTATGGGATATTATGGGATATATATATATATATATGTGGACTTTATGATTATATGGGATGTTTATTTTACGTTTTTTTAATGAATTTGCATGAAATCCATATGTTTTATTTGTTTGTCACATTGCACACGTTGTAAGTCGAAAATTTAGTTCATAATCCACCATGTTGGGAGATACAGCAAGATATACTTTCGTGCATTGATACCCGAAGATGCAATGGTGTGGATGCATGCCGCACCAACCTGATGTGCTCTGTTTGGCAAAGGACTAAATCGATGTGCACACAGAGTACATATGATGTGTCATACATATATACTTATATGTATATACATATACATACTTGGTATCTCTATATTCAAAGTTACATCCAGACGCATATCAGTGTATCTATTTCTGTCTCTCTCTCTCTTTATGCAGCATATATTATATATAATATAATATATGTATATTATATAATATATTATATATATACACGTATATTATATTATATATATATTATTATATATATTATATATTTAATATATTATATATATATATTATATATATATTATATATATATTATATTATTAATATTAAACACATATTTTTTTATACATATTATATATATATACATATACTGTGAGGGTACACCCATGTGTCACCGCAAAACTGCCTGTTTTGGGACCCTGGTTTTGGAACCCCATTTGATCAAATATTGCGCAGCTTCTTGCTACTTTATTTATTGTCTCCTTGGTTGGCAGAGTTCGCTGCAAGCATCATCTTACTTGAAGATGCAAAATATGAAATTGCCGCTTTATCACCTGCGGGCTGCATATGATCCTAAGCCAGGATGAAGAATCATCAGGCAATTTTTCCTCTTTCCATGCAAAACCAATTTCATAACCAGGCAATTGAGGTTCCAAAACCAGGGCCTCAGTTTTGCGGTGACGCATGGGCATACCCTCACAGTAGCGAGCATGCTGTTGATTTTATCATACGTGAAACTTTACTTTAGTATCTTCTGCAAGGAGAACATGTCTTGAGTCTTGGCTATGTTTGGTCTTCTACCTAGGGGTCTTATTTAACTGTGCGCAACAAGCCAACAACTTCAACCAAAGAAGGGGGAAACTTAGTCCGGCGAAATTGCTTAAACAAAGAACATTTTAACATTTGCAGACCAAACATGGTCAAGACTCAAGACATGTTCTCTTCGCAGAAGATATTAAAGTAAAGTTTCATGTATGATAAAATCAACAGCATCATACATGCATCATACGGTTGGTGATCTTTCCGTTGTCCATCCTTTCGCAAATGCCAGGCCGGCAGTCTCTGAGGCCAGGCGTGTGGATGGGTGAATTGATGGTAACTACCCTATATAAGGCCTATTTTTTAGGACTATGTAAGGGAATATCCCCACAAAATATGGCCCGAAATATGGTACCTCCATTTTAGGATCCTGATATTCCCATTGAAGTTGAGTTGTGTTGAAAATGATATATACCCCAAACAACCCTATTTCTTATAGGGAAAATGATGATGAACCAGTGGATTTAGATCATGATTCTCCACATTGGGGGTTTTGGAGCTTTAGTTCAAAATCTCCAATTCCAAATTGTGTGGTACTTTGGTGGGGGTATAGTTTGCTACTTGATATAGTCAGCAAACATGGCTGGAAACCATTGTAGCAACTGCATGACTGGCCCCCAACGAACCATGAACGCAGGGCGCCAGATGGATAGCCTATAATACCCAGCAATCCCACGCATTTGACGATGGAACATACTTCTATCCTATCCGGTTTTACTGGCTCGTCAATGTGCATCCCCGTTGTGGATTGCAGGAATCCCCAATAAGCAGTTATATAGTGTAATTTCTTATGCTGATCAATAGAATTTATTTTTGATGGTTCACTTTAAACTTAGGCAATGCTACCGACATCTAGTTCCCCAGTGTTTCCAGTGATATCCCACGATATCCCCGTAAAATTCACTTACATCCCATTCAATCCCCATTTCACAAGTGTATCTGTAAAAATTTGCAAGTTCCATCAAGATCACCAGAAATCATTTAAGATAGTTTAAGTCCCATTGATACCATTAATAAAAATCTGGTAGTTGTCACATTTTGAATTTACATCCCATTGATATCCCCAGTGACGTCCCCATAGAACTCACTGCCGGGGCACCGGGCACCTGGGATCCAGGCCATCGTTCGGATCGGAGGTGCCGATGCTGCTGAGAGTGGGATGCCTTAGACTTGCGCGCACTGGGCAAGTGGGTCGGGCCTATCTCAAGTATTGAGATTATCAAAAAATAGAACATGTATCATCTATAGAATCTATAGTACATGTCATAGATGTCCTTTTTGTATAGATATTTGGAGGTCTCAATTCATCGCCTCAGTGCGCCTCATAGGTGAGACAGCTGGAGTTTGACTTGCTGGTCCCGGTTTTGGAACAAGTTGGCGTTGAATCCACCATTTTATACCGCATTTTTTGTTCGGATACCTCTGGATGGAACCGGATCTTTCAAAACACAGCCAGGTACACGATTCAGGCCACATACTGGGTTGCCTTCACACTAGCTCTAGACTCTAGCTGATTACCCTCTGGTAAACGTTTACATAACTATGGAAAATCACAATTTTGAATGGGAAAATCAACTATTTCTATGGCCATTTTCAATGTCGCAAACTGTTAGATTACTATCTGACTACTTCACGCCCACCAAAGACGGCAAACCCCCCAGCAGGTCCGATCATCATAGTTTTTGGCGGTTTGGGGGTGGTACCTAACAGGGGTTATACAGCAAATGTCCCGGTAAATGGGGGTTTCGAACATCACCAACGCATTAAATATTATGTACGGTAACAACATTTAAATATGTGGAGGGCGGGCCAGACCGCGAGGCCCCGGCGGTAGTATGAAATACCAGTTCGTATATTTAAATGTAGTTACCGTATGTATAAATGAATGGGATTCCGTATGTTTAAATGGCCGGGCGGGACAAGGAAAACCTTCCGGAGGTAGTCTAAAATACCTGTTCGTATATTTAAAAGTCCGTAGATTTAAATGTAGTTACCGTATATATATATATATCTATCTATCTATTGGAAATTATATCATACACACTTTTTAGATGGGTGATGCGAAGAAAGAACTAGGACATTTGCCAATTTCTGTATTAAATAGATGATCATTGTGGTATTTTACGAGTTTCTAACAGGACTCAACCATCAAGTATAGTTTTTTAATACTACTTTGTTTTAAGTGTTTGATTTAACATTAATAAACACATGACACCCAAACATAAGTTTTAGCCACTCCAATTAAGGTATAGTAATGATATTATCCCACGCAAAGTCTGAAGATGTTTTATTTGGTGTGTTTATAGTATCTGTCAACCCCTGTGTATACACAGTACATATATGTGAATGTGAGTGGATACAGATGGAGATAACAGGCACTCCCGCACTGACAACTACCAGATTTGTTGTGGTAGAGGGGTGCGGCTATGAACGACATGTTGGATGTTCAATGCAAATTTCCTCTGACTTGCCTGACATCCATTTAGCTTGTGCTGCAAGTCCTGATTTTCTTCTGATTTTCTTGAAGTTGCCCCAAAAGGGGTCACGTAAAGGTCATGTTTGGAACATGTCTACATCTCAGTTCATGAATAAACATGTTAGTACAATATGTTTGAGACATTACTTCAATTTTTACTAAATGTTGGTATCTCATGTTAATGTCATGTTCATGACATGTTACCACTTCAACGTTTAAACATGTCAGTCAAGTGGTGCAACGCATTGCGGTGCCACTTGTGCTGAGGTTTGGTGCCGTTGCTGGCCAGTGCGGTCTCCCAGCCAACAGTGGTTGAGTCATTTGAATAGTTGAACATGTGAATATATATATATATATACTTGCTGGTGGTTTGGAACATAATTATTTTCCATAATATATGGGATAGTCCTTCCCATTGACTAATATTTTTCAAGATGGTTAAAACCACTAACCAGTATAGAGAGATACTGTGGATGGAAGAAATCCTGCACCAGTTGATAGCTGGCTTATCCCATTATTTGTAGGTTTTCGACCATCCAAGGTGGTGCAGGATCGTATGTACCGTATATTATATACGTATATATTATTATAGGGGTGAGTATCAGCAATAAAGGAGGAAACCTCTGGACATGTACTTTCCAGTTCTTTCCATCGAAGGCATTTTTTGTGGCCGATGTTTACCAAGTGTACATGAACCGTGTTGGCGGTAGCAGATTTGAAGCTTCTGCATGGCCAGAATTCTAACCCAACAAAGACCTATCATTTGGAGATGGTTTCTACTAGCCATTTAGTACATCCAGTGATGGTGATACCAGGGGATGATTTGTTAGACCTGACCAAGAGGATTTGTTTGCAATCCCTACCCCATGATATTTTAATATGAAGTAGCCCCGAAACAAAACCCTGGTCTAGTACTATATCCTTCCATGTAGGGCGTAATGGCATTAATCTATTTGATCCCAAGAATATTTGTTAATCAATGGTGAATCAATACTTAATCATATTCATCCACATGTTTTTGCCATTTGATTGCCATCGATGGGATGTTTTTAACATCTTTTCACTGGACTCTTTGGATCCAAAATGCTGAGGTCGCGATGAGGGGGTCCGGCAATACGCAGCAGAAACCATGGGGCAGCTGGGCTCGGAGGCCTCCGACTTTGTCGATCAATGGCATGTTTTTCCTGGAACATCCATTAGCGGGGAATGGATTTAAGGGAACATGTGTGTTATCCAAGCTTAGATGGAGACTTGAGTAATGAGCCTTTGAATCGGCAAAAAAAAAAAGAGGAGTATGTACTATCTGATTAAACAGTGTTGACAAAAGCGCCATGCAGGTGATTCTGAACGGGTACTTCAAGTGGTGGTCTGACACCTGTGCTTTGTGATATCCGGATCAACCAAATCACGTTCCCCGGAAATTATACCTTGTGTCTGCATTTTTGATTCAAAATTGGCGTGTATAAGTTCTCACTCTATTTTCTGGTATATCATATAATTATGTGTGATGACTTACACAATTTAGTTGCAGATTTATGTTTTACAAATGCCATCAAATTTCTAGGTCAAGGGCCTTCCCTAAATTTCCCCATCACGAATCCACAGGCCAAGCCTTTTGCGCGCTTCTTGGCTCCTCTGAAGGAGGCGTCGGTGCCCGGATGATTATGAAAATCATGGTGTAGTTTTGAACTTTCTTTATTGGAAATAGACGTCGTTTAGTAACGGAATATTGTTGCTATTTCTGCTACCATCAATATCATTATTGGAGACGGAAGTCATTATTCAAAGGAAACTCATCATGGAAGTTCAGCACTATTTTTCCAGATTTATAGGACTTGAAGGAAGGGCTTTTGCTTGCCATAAGTGGTACGGTGGTAATGTTCAAAAAACACTACTAAATATCCATTTAGGGGTTTATTGCCATGTAAAAACCCTGAGTGGAAGACTTTCTTCCCAAGAATTGCGTGGTTAGGTTCTTGAACCATAAAAGAATATCCTTGGACTCGATTTGTTTGTAAACCAACCATAGTTACCCTCAAAAAGATGCTGAACAGTGTTTCCAGAGATGTTAGAGATGATAGTTTCCTTTGTCAATTTCTAGATATCCAGCTGTTCAATCTATTTTGGGGTTGTATGTTCCATGGGTGAAGTCATGGGTCGATGTATGGGTCGTTTTGCTGGTGACATCGGTGTGATCTCCAAAAAATGATGTCACCACTATCATTTTATTTGGGTGAAGATCTCCTTTGTCAATACATATTTCATCCTATTTATCCGTATCTAGGCATCTAGGCTTTAATCCTATTCCGAAACTCATTTAATCCTATGTAAACCTATATAAGATTCCGCATCTAAGTGCAAGAAAAAGTTCCGAATTGTCGCATGTTCGGTGACCTTGGAGTGATTTTTTTATCGCCAGGACAGCGATCGTGAAGTGAAGCGAGCGGCCATGCAGGACGGGACTGGATCAACCAAGAGGATGGGTAGTTTATATAGGAGGTTTCCTAAGATTGAGTTGTTGAAACCTCACTATCCTCACTGATTTAAAAAGTGTTTTTTTTTGTACTGTTCCATGATTTTGGGGTGGTTATTGTACTTTAAATGAGGGCATGTACCATAAAAAGGTATATATGAGCTAGTTTTTCACAGTACCTAAGAATAGCCATGGAAATATTTCGGGAACTATCAATCCGGATCCTCAGGATGGAATGGGATAGACCCAATAGGAAACTCGATTTTTAATCGGGTTTTTTTGATTGGAGAGTGATCGATAATGATATGGACACCCAAAGAAGCATCCTTCGATATCAATGGCCATTTAGTTCAATCTCATAACGTGTGTGTGTTAACCCAAAATATCAAACATCAATATCAGAGTTTGGTATTTTCTGCCAGCTGATGGAGTATTTGGATCTCATTGGGTACCCAAAAGTAGCTTAATGGAAGGAACGTGCCTTGCTAGACATCATGTCTTTCTTGTTGGGCCCTGCCCGTCTAAGATTTTCAGAGGTTGGCAAGGCGATTGGGAAATGTTTCTGGGATGATGCCTGCCAGTGGGGGCCCCGTAAATCCAAAATTGCAATGTTAACGTGGTCATCAATGAAGTATATGTACCATACATGTAGTATATACAGTGTATATACAGTATATATATATTATATTATTTAATACACATATATATATATATGCCATCATGTCGCAGTCATAAGAAATATGTGTAAATATACATGCATGGACTTACTTGTTTATCATGGTATATTTGTGGATCTAACAGAGATTTCATGGCGGACCCCCCGGACATGATGCTTGGTTCCACGGGGATTTGCCATGGACCAAGCAGCGTTTGGAAAGACCCCGAACTCGACAAATTTACCCTCCGGTAAACGTTTACAACTATGGAAAACACCATGTTTGATTGGTAAATCAACTATAGATGACCATTTTCTATGTCGCAAACTGTGAATGTTTACCGGGTACTGGGACAATCACCCTTTTATTTGGCATAGATCGCTGAGAGTGAGTCAATGTTTAACTGGTGTTGCTGCATTACTTGCAAGCCATTGTGTGCAACTGGCACTAGGAAATGTCCAAGGTAATGTCCCTTTTGGACTGGGCGGCTTAAAAGAGCAAACCTATAACTGTGATCGTACAATCTACAGATAGGTAGGAATACTATGGAATATTCCATCAATATACAAATCAGCTAAAATCATTGCCAGGTGGTGCCCTCGACTTATGAGTTTATAAAGACACTGAACTAGTTTGATATGTCATAAGCCCTTTGTCATACGCTAGTTCTACACCAATTAAGCTAAGAAAATTGGAAAACCACCTTGAAGGTGTTCGTTTTGTCATGGGGGTACCCCAAGCTCGCTGCCAAGCTCGCTGCCAAGCTCGCTGGATGGTTTATTTCATGTCAATAATCCAAAATAGCTATGATCATCTACGGCATGGGGGTCGCATTTGCCCCTACCTCATGTGGGGTCGCATTTGCCCCTACCTCAGTTGGGGGTAGGGGCGAATGTGACCCTAGGGTAGGGGCGAATGTGACCCCTGCTTTTGTGTGGCAGGCGCAATAGT
>Ga0126342_10013435_pt1 | contig 14511 bp, 15 predicted proteins | sample Cyp1metagenome_FD_92528 | JGI IMG/M metagenome (GOLD analysis project Ga0126342, IMG submission 92528) | Coral microbial communities from Lord Howe Island, Old Settlement Bay, Australia - Cyphastrea 1 metagenome | ecosystem: Host-associated > Invertebrates > Cnidaria > Coral ... | reverse complement strand
TATCCCCCTCATCTTAAACCAAACCATCAAGTGAAAGTTAGGGGCAAAATAGTCCCAAAACCCCCACCACATAAAACATCAAAGGTAAGGAAGAAACATTGAACAATAACATAAAAACCATAACAACCAACATAAACCCTTGGGATGTCCTAGCATCCCCCTTTTACCATTTTTTCCCATTCTATTTCCCCATTCTATCCCGGTTGACACCTAGGCTTCACCACATTTTCCACCTTTGCCGTGGAAGCAGTGCAGCTGATGAGGACCGAGCTTGGGAGATGGAAACCTCCAAACTCCACTGCCACTGCTTCAAAACTTCATCGTGTCACGGGCTTTTGTTGGCCATAGGGCAGCTATAGCAGCTATAGAACCCTTGGAAAGGAGATGATTTCCCCAGATATGAGCTGTTAACCATTGTTAACCACTGGCGATGGTTGAAAATGTTGAAAGAAAAGATCAGGTCGATCAGCTTGAGACGCCCATGCGACCGGTGGGGATAGCACATTGCTGGCAGAATCATTTGGATTAGTCCAAAAATGGAGCAAGCCCACAAATCCCCTCCTTTTAATGGGGAAAACGAGGATAAACATTGATAAGCCATGGATTTTAGGGATATCGAGATCTTGCCCCTGGAGGAAAGGAATGTATGGCACGGCTGCTTTGTACGTCCTTTTGCCACTTGGACTGCGACCTTGGGCCCAGAATATCTAGATATCAAAATATGAAGATCCATTCAGAAGACATAACTCGTTCTAAATATCAAATCATGTGGGTGAAAGTGATTAAGCCAACAGAATTGATGATACAATTCCATATGCCAATTTTGTAGGCCCATTCGCATAGCAATTTTGAGCCATACCCGACTTGATCATGGAAATGATGGATTTTCTAACAGGTTCCTATTCTGAAGACGTAACAGTTTTCATACCAGACCATAGGGAAATTCTATGGGACAACTGAGCCCACTGGAAGTCCTTTCCTAAACCTTGGTGAAGGGTAGTTTCATAGTCTATTGAATTCTTTCGCCAAAAACGACTGATCTAAATAAACTACCCTGCTATATCATCTATGGCACAATTACTGAGGAGCAACATCTGCGGTCTTCTGGTGGTTGCCATGATTTTTCGATCCCTGAGACCCTGATGTCACAGTGATGTCACAGTGATGCCTAGAGAAGAGCTGGGTAGCTGGCAAAGCGTAGCTTCATGTTTTGCCACGCAAGTTGGTGCCACAGTTTGTCAGATAAATCGTTGGGTGTGTGATGAAACAACTACAGTTAGGGTGAACATAAAGCAACTTACATCTAGGGGACACCACTTTGGGTCGATACCTAGCTCAGTGGTGTTTTTGTTGGGGGGATATCTAAGAATGGCCACTCGATGAACCTTCAAATATGGAGAGATGGCCCTCTGGGTCGTTCTCGGGATATGTTGGCCTCCAACATGGAGGGGCTGCCGACACGAGCCGCCAAAGCTGCGGTGCAGATTTCACCAAAAGGGGCTGATTTCAGAGTAGCCTTTTGATGCCTTTTGGTGCAGAGTTATGACAGTTATGACCAGCATCTTTGGGTTTCTGAGGATCAAATTGGAAACAGGGCTGGGTCAAGTCGTTTGGGGACCCGAAATGAAACGGTGTCAAATTGCAAAGTGCCCAGCGATTCTGTTGGTACATCATGGGCCTTAGACCAATCTGACACTTACATCAACGCGTGTTGTTTCTTTCCGAATTGCAGATGTTGAAATTGCTGCTAACTCTGTCTTGAAACCCAAAGTATCTAATCATCGAACAGAATCTGAATGTCTCTGGATTTAAGCATCATGTTGAATGTTGATTCTCATTATGTTTCTTTATGGTACATCCATTTTTTGCATCAGCCAACAGACCCAGCTTCGCTGCCAAGGACAGCCACGGCGCGCGCGGCGCTGTAGCACCCGCCCCTTTCGACCGCTAGGGTGCGACGCTACCCCGCAATGAAACGGACGGGTTCAACATGTTTCAAAACAGCCCAGAATCAGTTTCATGATGTTTAATGATGTTTAATGTGCGTTTCCTTCTCAAAAAAAATACATCTGATGGCAAAAACGATGTCCTTCAGATGTTCCCTTCAAGCCAGTGAAAATGGCCATGGAAACCATGATCCAAAGACCTCCAGCTTTTGCCTTCGGGAATGGGGTCATTTGGGCCAGGTATGGCAATGGCAAGAAGGAGTCCACCACCTTCTCTGGCTGGTCCAACTGTTATCTCGGTGCTGCGACCTGTGAGATTCTGTGCGCTTAAAAAATGTACGCTGTGGTTAAAGCCCCAAACATCTGGCGCAAAAACTGGTACAGTGTCCCTCCATTTTAGGTACCCGAAATGACCCGAATGATGTGTTCAACTTTCTAGCCATGTCATTTTGCGGTGTCAGAGCCGGCATCCCAGGCTCCAATGATCCCTACGGTGAGACGTTGCACAGTATCTTGAGCCTGGTTCGTGCCAAGTATCTTTCCATCGCCCTTTGCCTCAAGAAGTTCCATGGGACATGGGATTTTGCTGTACCTTGCACCACAAATGATGGTAAAATCTTGGGGAAACCGGCAATCTCATGGACGTTTAGTTTGTGGGATCGAACATCAAGCAGCTCCGTTCGTGGTCTCAGGATCGCTTCGTAAGTGTGGTGGGTTCTTTTGTGGCCCTCCAGTTTCTGTCGGGAAACACAGCCGGACCTTGGATGGTTGGAGGCTTCTTGAGCAGCTGCTTATGGTAGAGTGGATCCCCATTCCAAGCACTAATCAATGACTCAACGGTATGGAAATTGGCCCCTGAAGGGGCACGCCAGTCATTTGCTTCGCAGGGTGCGGTCGGTGGCCTGTTGACGCTGATTGAACACACCATAATGGTGATAAGAAGAAAGATTATACGCGACGACATCATAAATAAAATGTCAACGACAATGGCAACAATAACAACGCACCATAAGATATCGTAAAATATCATAACAAGAATACATAATGATCACAATGATAACAACAAAAATATATTTATAAGATTATATGTAACCCAGAATTGCAACACAACAGTGGGTTCCAGCGTTGGATTTCAGGTTGTGTTCCAGTTCCCTGGCGGTCTTTGGACTGACAAGTCACCGCCCCCCCAGGGATTCAAACCCAACAGTCAACGCTATTGGCAATCAACAAAGACAATGACAACAAGTAAGATTCGTAAGATTGTATGATATAATATGATGATAGTGATGAGAAGATGATAGTGCATTTGAACCCATTCATCAGCATGGCGGCATGGCCCTTCCGCTTTCTGTGACTTCGGATTCTTGAGGCTGGTTCTGAAGCCAAAGACGGTGCATTTCTTCGACATGAATCCTCAGCAGGCGAGTACATCATTCCAACTCATCCACTCTGGTGATTTGGCAGATGCGTGGCACATAGCGTCGGCATTCACACAGTGAGAGCGCAGTCTCAAACTGGAAATCGAACCTCAAAGTCTCATTTGAATACTGTAAATACGATAATCTGATAAACCTGATAAACCATGGAATTTTGGGGAAGCCCATGTTTGGACAAAGCCATGTTTTCTCAAAGATAGGACCCTCGGGGTGTTGCAGGTGCAATGGGCTAAGATGCTCTGTGAGTTGATCCAGATCTCCAAGACGCCACAGGAATACATCTCCCGAGTCTTTGCAAGAGACTCCGACGCAAAAGGCGCCGCAAAATGGGCTTGGAAAGCTTGGAAAGCTTGGAAAGGTTGGAAATGTTGGAAAGGTTGGAAAGGGGAAATAGGTCCATAGGTGCTAACTGAAACAGCTTCCAGTTAGAGAAATCAGATAACCCATATAAACGTTATATGTTCGAGACATATTTCACCATATTTCACCTCCAATTTTTCAAAAAATCGTCCAGTTGAGAAATGGCTCGCTATTTGTGTCTATGTTTCAAGTCGTTTTCAAACGAGGACAAGTGCGACCCTTTGAACGTCGCCTGGGCCACGGTGGACCCACGGGTGATCGATTGACGCATCTCAATCAGCATCGATGCTCGGTGATCATTTTCATAGAGAATAATGTACTGGTTGGTGGTTTAGAACATGACTTTTATTTTCCCCATATATTGGGAATGTCATCATCCCAACTGACTATGATTTTTCAGAGGGATTGAAACCACCAACCAGTGTAGATCTGGTGAAAGACATGATGTGTGCAGATGTTAAATAGACAATGATAGATATGTGCGGAAGCATGGCTGGATGTTTGTACTTATAGACATGATATAGGTATACTTACGCGCATATGATGTTGATAGAAAGAGCGACGTAGAATGAATCGACCTGCAGTTCAATTTAACCACATGTTCGACTACATTGCATTTCTACCAAGATAGCTTGATGTCAGCCTGGTTTGGGCTCAGTATCCGTGATATTAATGCAACCTGCGGTGCCCTTAGTGTTCAAACACACAACTTGATTCATAGTTCTGGGATGAGTGGTTCCACTAAGCATAGTGCATTATCAAACAGATTTTATAGTGGATCCATCTAATCTCCTCATGAGAATATGGCTGCAGCTCAAAAATTTGAGGTCCGGATCAAGATCCGTAGCCCCGATCCATGCAGATTAAAAAAAGTGATCCAAACCAATCTATAGGTATATGTACACGGATACGTCATTCTATATCCCTACAAACCCCCAGGCTTAGCCAGCTTAGCCCCCATAAGTTCCCATCTATATCCACTATAGCCAGCTTCATTTTATGGTCGCCCCTGCAGTAAATTGGGAACAAATATAGAATGGGATGGTTTAGAAAAGAAAAAACTATATAGTCCAGAAATATGAAGTCCCATAGTTGAGCTAAATAGATAACCTGGCCAGGAACTGTGTAACAATGATTGTGACCACAACTTAGGAGATGTTCCCACCATACATCCAGGCTGGTTCCAGGATTGTCTCTCCCCATCCTGCGAGGTTTCCTGTTATTGGGTTGGGGGAGCAGTTGAGGTTGCAAAAGGGTATAACCATGGTTATAAACCATAAGTTGGGATATGGGTGCCCTATAAAGATGCTGAAATCTATCCATTTATAACCGGAACTGCACTTCCAAGTATATCCTCCCATTGTTTTTTGGACGGTTTGGGTTGGCTCACCGAACGGTTCCAAACCTCAGCAACTCAAGGCTTCCTTCGGCTGCCCATCGCTCAGCGTTTGCGCAGCGACACGCTCCAGCGGCTTAGTGCTTCAGCACAGGCGACGGTGATGGGATGGCAAAGATCAAGCTTTGTGACTGAACTAGCAAGACCAGTTTAAAAAAAAAAAACGATTGCAATGAACCAGTTGTTTACCAGTTCTTGGGTTAACATGATAATATGATAATACGATAATTACCGTTTATAAAATGATAACATGATAATACGTGATAACATGATACCGTCGGAAACCAGGCTAAGTGGGTAATAAGCACATGAAATAAGCCAGTCCAGCCCCACATGTATATGGAATATCCGTGAATAGATTAATGGGTTGTGTATGGATTATGAGCCAGTACACATCCAAGCAGCAAGAATCCTGTAGCAAAATGGGGATGAACCAAAAGATGTGTTGATGAATCCGGAAGAAATGGAGGGAATAGCAACGATTGGATCTTGTGGATCAACTTCATGAAACCAACCAATCGCCTTAAAGGCATTCTGACCAACAAAAAATATGTTGGTCGTCGAAGCAAAATGCAGGTTTGGCCCGAAGGAAACGGGATGTTATCAGATGGGAAGTGAAACAGTTGAAGGTGGAGTTTCACTACTACATAGCAAAGAATCTGGATTTTAGCCAACAGTCAACTCAGGAAAAAGAAGATTTCAGCAGCAAAATTAGGAGTTCTTGCGAAACAGCAAAGAAAGTTAGGAGAATATCGATAGGGATTCAAGTAGGGCATTAGATTTTTTCTGTACACCATGTGGTTGTGTGCCAGCTGGGGTGAGACAATGCGGTGATACGGCAACTTGCTCTTTGGTCTGGAAGTTAGAGACTGGAGGAAGTACAGAGACGGACAAAGCAGTAGGGGAAGGAAAGCCTACTGATTGAAATCGCACTGCTTCTTGGAGCACTGCTTTAATTTCACATTCAATTCAAGACCAGGCAGCTTGTTGGTTATGATCCACCGCCGCTCAGGAAACCTATCAAAGGGTGCTCATTCCACTGCAGGCGGGGGGTAGCAACTGATAAGTTCGGTTCTTCGGATGCCCTGCTTGTAGTTTGGATAGAGTCCAAAAAAAGCAATGGTGGCGTTTCAGCTTCATACGCAATTGGAAACCTCATGCCCCTAGAATGAATTTGATGGGAATCTGTTTTTCAAGCCTACATTTGGAAGGTGTCAAACCATGGTTTCATGTAGATGTTCTCTCAAGCAACCCCGGTAAAGGAGATATGTGTTGATTAGATCCTCATGTTTGTTGATTTCCATCATATAAGCTCCCAAGAGTTTGATGGAAATCACCCAGTTTTTGTTGATGCTTCAATCAGAAGATCTCTAGGCGTTCTAAATATCACTTCATTGTGCTCATTTTTCAATGGTAATTAATATGGTAATATCCTCATCATTTATCGTATTTCTTGGCCCATGGTGAACACCCTAGCATCCTGCTGAGGAGGGAGATCAGCCCGGCTGGTTCACGCCAACGCTGCTGCCCTGTTAGGATCGACGCAGACTGAGGACTCTGGCGCGCACAGGTGCAGCGAGAAGCTGGGGATTGGCCCATCATAGACCCATTATGTGGCTGTTATATAATTATATATATATTCCATAGTCATTTGTAGATCATAAGATATTTTCCCATATGTTATATCTTCCCATTCTTCCATCATATATTCCACTATGTGGAATATATCATATTCATAGATCACATGGATAATTATTGATAACATACCCATCTTTCCTCAACCAGGATGGACTTTTGGTGGGTTGACATCTCACAGTCCATCCTGGCTCCAGGCTTGGGGCCTCAGGGCCGATTGCCCGGAGATCGCTGCGCCTCCCTCCTCTATGGGCAGCGGTTGGGACAAGTTGGGAACCATGGGAGACACATGGATACACAGTACATGAAGAAAAAATCCTGGTTGAAGTGTGTAAGCCTGAGATATTTTTTGAGTTAACAAACAAAATGCTGTGTAAATCTTTTGGGTAGCCAAAAAAGATTGGATTGGAGTCAACAAGAACAATGGGATTTCCCCTATGGTGTGCATATATATATACATATACCTTTAGTTTCCATATAATTGGGTGGATGAAGCTTTCTCATCAATATTATTTGGATGTCACCAATGAAAACCGGCTTAGTAACGGGAAACCACTTTCAGAGATCCGTTTGGGTATACCAGCAAGAAAAATTGGTATTGGCAACCTACATAAATTGTAATCTCACCAAAATTGGCTAATGGAATGTCCCAAAGTCCAAAGAAACATGGCAATGGGTTGTTTTTCCACTGATTGTTTGTTGAGATTGTTTCAGTGGATATTTATTTCAGGCTTTATTAAAAACATGTTCCAAAGTAATCCAAAGTGTTCTGCTCCAGGAGGGTTGGCTCTCGAGCCAAGAAACCTTCAACGTGGTGCGCCTTGGTGGCACTGGGGATGGTCAACTGGCTGGTTACCCAAGGAATCGGATCCATGGAGTGAATCCAATCAATTGACGCTGCTGGAGGTGTCAAAGGTTCGTTCACGTTTTGGAGTGAGAGAGATTGATCAAGATTTCGGCGAAAAAATGTGAAAAAAAAAATGTGAAAAATTGCCGTGTTTCACATTATGCCATATATTGTTCGCCAGTTTTCACATTTTTCACCATCCAGAAGCATCCCATTTTGAACGGCGGAGGAAGCAGAAACTCTCCAACACGTCCATCACTTGGACCTCTGTGGCTTGGCTTGGCTGTGGTTTGGACCTCTGTGGGATATTATTTATGGGAAATATATGGGAACTATAATGAGATCTATATAATTTGAAAAAAAACATTGGGATGTTATTGGTTGATGGGATATTATCACTTATTTTTGTGAGAATATCACTTATGAGAATATCACTTATTTTTGGGAATAAATGGAAATATATAGAATATCATGGGATGTTATCACTTCGACATAAGTGGATTATATTCTTGGGTATCATATAAATGAATAGTGAGATGTGTGTGCATATATATATGTTGATAGATTGCATATCAACTAATTATTGTGTGGTAATAATGTAAGTGTATATATATATATACATACATTATACATATATATATATATATTCATGAAATAGTAATGGGATATTGCAAATGGGATCTTATGGATGATCGGATACAATGAATAATCGTTGACAATTGTTACATGGATGATTCATAAATAAGTATATAGAATATGTTTTTTAATGATATCATCCCATAAACAGATGACGGGATATTATCTCAGGTGGATTTATACTGGGATATGATGATGGATATCTGATGGGATATAACAGATGATTTTGAGATGATGGGATTCATATCATGGGATATTGTAAGTGTTATATTAGAAGTGAATTTACGAAGGAAAAAAAAAAAACGATTACCAACAATGTGATGGTTTCACAAAAAAAATGCGAAGTGGTTCATGATTTTTGGGCCTTTTTCGTTCAAAAGCCACTGGAAATATATGTCAAACTTGACTTGTTCCTACTTGTTCATTTCGAGGATGTGGATTTTACTTCAGCTTCACCTTCAGATATCATTCCGGAGGACTGAGCCGACTGGGGGTTGTTTGATCGGAAGTGTCACCATTTTTCATCGGAAAAGACTGCCGTTGGAAATCAGGTGTGATGTTTTCATGGGATATGTTCATGGGATTGTATGACCCTATGGTAATTTAACAGTTTGCTATTGAAAATGGCTATAAAAATAGTGGATTTTCCCATTAAAAATGGTGATTTTCCTTAGTTATGTTAGTTTACCAGAGGGTAGAATCCCAAAGGGAATCCCTTTAGACTCCATGTATAGCTGGAATGCAGGATCTCTAACCGTTTTCTGTGAAACACACTGCACACGGCATCCCAAGGTTTTTCAGACGTACATGCCAGTGGTGGAAAACCATAACGATGCTGCTGTTGTTTATATCCCAGCCACTTCTTCGGAGCATTCTTGGTTGGATTGCACCTCCCCCTTTTTTGATGTTGGTGACATTTTCTATCTCAAATGATTCAAGCATCCATTGTTATCCATCGTCAACTTCATAGATGTTTTTGGTCCAAATCAAGGAGGAATCCCTTCCCCCGTTAAACACTTCCCAGAAGCCATGTTTTTTTGTTAGGAAGTCACATTAGACCCAGCTGGGATCCGGTTCCCATCCGCTTAACGGGCCAGGAAATCCCTGCGGAGTCCCCACGGAGCCTGCTCTTTGCCATGGATGCTTGGAGCAACCGTTCAGCAGCCATGATTTTTGTTGGCTTCCAGGGATTCCAAAAGAACCATGGGGTTTTTTGAGGCAAATTGCCATCCAAAGATGTCAAGCAACTCGTGAAAAAATCGGCAAAAAAACGGAACATTCGGAAACTCATTGGACTTAGATTATGGTGAGCTAAAAATGGCAGGGAGTTTTTTAGTACCGGTCTATCATTTTGATTCAACCACCAAAAAAAGCTGGGGCTATAATGGCACCATTATCTATACATATACATCTCGATATAAAATCATGTAATTTATACAACAAAACTGGATCACATCACTAATCCCTTCCCCCTGATATTAAACACTTCCTTAGAAACCATGGTTTTTTGTTGGGGATTTCGACATTCCATACATTCCATAGGGACCATGGCTGGTGTTTTCACAGGGGGTACGGGATGATCTTCCAATTGGTGAAATCTTCACTATTGGATATCACATCACATCACTATTTCACCATCACCATCTTTCCAATTGGATCACATCACTATTTTACAACAAAACTGAACATCAAAAGTGGATATCAAATTTTCAATCCTCCAGAGAAACTCAGGACATGTGGTCTTCACACTTCGCGAGGCCTTTGTCCAAGCAGCTCACCTTAAAGTGGCGTGGCGCTGGACGATTGGTCCTTTGGCGCAGATGGGAAATGGGGTAATTTTCATGATGGATCCCAAGCCGTTCTACCAAAATGGCTACTTCGCATTCCGGGCCCGGACTAATGTGAACCACAGGGCTACAAGGTTTTGACCCAGAAACACATGCCAATTCATGCCAATGGTCTTGTGTTGTTGCCTTCAAAGATTGATAGTTGTGGGTCACAAAATTGTATGAAACAAAATGGGATGATCTGTGGTCTTTCGGGCTGCTAAACAAAGTTCTGACCCATACCCATCCGAACTCCGCGTGGAAACATCATGAAGTTCAGTTACTATCGATATCAAAGGATATTTTTAGATCCTTTCAGGATTGATTCAAATGAATAATTCACCCGAAGCATCCAGAAACCCATGGTTTTCTACATATTACATGATTTGACCATCCAAATCCCTGCCAAATCCCTGAGTTTCCCATGGTTTTTCACCCCTGTCAGGTAGTGGTGCAGTCAATCACCGCTCAGAAATCCGAGCTGGTTGAGGCATGGCCGGGAAAATCACCGGAATTGGGGATATACCATGAATATACCATGAATTCTCCCCATAAAAATTGGACATCTGTTTGCCATTAAAAATTGGAGATGTTTTTGATCCCCACAATGGGATGCGCGCATGGATGATCCGATGATCCCATCTGCAATGGGATGATTTCCATGATTTCGTAGGAGCTGGTGGGATCCGGATCCGATCTGAGCTGGAAGACGTTCTCCGATTGGCTCCTTGGAGCGGAAAAGTCCTCCGGTGCTGGGGGATCCTTGGGGTTTTCCTGGGGTTTTCCTTGGTTTTGATGGGATGAATCCATTTTGATGGCGCGAAAACCCTCATGGTTTTGTCTTTAGTCCTTGTCCTTCACCTCCCTGAGGGACTCGAGCGCTTTGCTACCGCCACACGTTTGTCAAGTGGGAGAAGTGTTACACGATGGCTGTAGGCGTGGACAGTTTGGGGAGTCCGGAAAGTTTTTTCAACCCCCAAAGTTTTCACTCTTGGACAGTTTCTGAATATATGTCTGACTGTCTTGGTTGATCCAGAAATGCAACTTTCATGGCAATGCCAAACTTTACATCAGATCGCATCCGATCCGGCCAGGACTACAGCGAAGTTAGCCTCGGAGCCTGAACTTCTTGCTGCACCAGAGAGCCGGGGCATCCAATGGTCCAATGGGCAATACAAGAATATGCCACATATTCTGTGTCATACCCGTCTTGTTCTGGATATTCTTCTCGCGCCAGAATTTTCCGAAAATGTGCTGTCATTTTCCTAAGATGGTTTCAAAATGCATCCGTTAAACATGGCCATGGAAAACTCCCATCGAAAATGGAGGTGTTTTCTGGAAACTCATGGAACATGGTGAATTTTCCAGCGCCGAAGGGTACCCTTTGCTAAACTAAGAGTTTGCTATGGAAAGTCACCATTTTAGCAATTGTTCAACCATTTCTATTGCCATGCTCAATAGCAGTCACTGTTAGTTTCCCAGGGAAATCACCATGAAACCGGCATTTATAGTGCTGAAATCTGAAAGATCACCATTTTTTTCTATTCCCAGAGGATACCCGGTACCACCGGTCGAAGATCAGGTCCAAAGTGGCTCCGCGCCTTGATCGAGCCAAGCACCATCCCAACCTGGCCTGCGCGGAAAATGGGAGTTCAACCGTAGAATTCGTAGAATCTCAAGATTTGGATTGAAATCCCATGATGATTTCAACCAGTTGGCAAAATTCATGATTAAAATGATGATCATGGTGGTTTACAACTAGTTTTTGAGGATTCATGATGATTCATGATGGATCATGATGGATCATGATGGATCATGATGGATCATGATGGATGCTAACCAACTGGGACAATCGCTGAGGATGAACTTCTGCGAAACACGTCGGTCTACCAAGGTGAAATGGTTGGAATGACTACACGGACGTACTGAGATTTTGAGATTTTGCCTAGCTGAACAGTGGTGATGACTCATTCCTTATGGCAGTTTCACTGGCAGATCCCTAACCAATGGAAGCCCCATGGCGCAAAATCGGGTGTATTATCCCCAGATGGATGGCCGTCCCCATCACGTCCCACATTGCCAAGCAGTAGCTGGTAAAGCATGGTAAAGCAACACGTATACGTAGGATCATTCAATGGATAGTACATGTCACTATATCTCATGCCTACCAGGTGTATCAAGGTATACCAATCATTCTTACATAAGATTAGGCTTGTTTTTACATGTAGGATACATATAATAAAATATATAACATAGAGAGGGATACATGGTATCCTTGCATCATAGCATCTATATCATCTATATGTTATGTTTTATATATCATCTCTATAAATGTAGATAGAGAATGATAGAGAAGTATATCATCACAATGACATAGCCCCATTGTTTTCTTCTCTGCAGGTGACCTTCCATTGCCGGCTTCAGGCGAAAGTGCTCATCTTTGGGCTCACCACCATGAAGGACCACCAAACGCCAGCACTTCATGGCGATTTCACCCCCAAAAAAACGGGGTGGTGGGTTTTTACGGTTGAAAAAAGCCTTGAAAATGCTGGTTTAACATGGTTTCACCAACATAACCAGCAACAATGGGAAGTTGATCCACTCTGGAGAAGCTGATGGAAAAAATGGCCACTTCTTGACCTGATCCATACTGACCGGTAGTGACTAAGTCCCCCCTGGTTTTTCGTGTGCAAGTGGAATATCGCGATTTTGATTTTCCAGTGACAGACGGAATTGTGTTCATTAAGTTCATGTTGCTAGTCTATACTGTTAGTTGATATGCTATAAACAAATATGTTATAAGTCTCACAGGTGAAACAGATTTCTAAAAATTCCCATAGGAAATGACGGTAATTGGACCCTGGGATTTTTTTCAGCAGATCCCCGGGTCCCATTTTCAATGTGGGAAGTACCTATATCCAGGATATTACCACAGTGCCAAAGTGCAAATGTTAAAATAATTACCTGATAGTTAGCTATAAATCTAATAAGTATCTAATAGTTATACAAAAAACTTCACTATCTAATAGTGAAATAGAAAATCTAGATTTATGATCATAATATCCGACTAATATGGCTAAATCAATTTCATGTTCACCATCACCCAGTCAAAACCCATTTTTATAGGTGGTATATATAAACCATTCCCAGTCATGGATGGTTTATGGCATTGTTTTACCCACATTATTCCACTAATATTCCCTATTCCTATTCCACTATTATAGCTGGTATTATATTACTACTCCACTAGTATTCCACTATTGGCAGGAATATCATACCAACTATTACTATCAATATATTCATTATTATTCCACTAATATTCCATTACCAGTAGTACCGCACAAGGCGGTGGCGGAAGTTTCAAAAATAGGAAACCTATAGGAGAGGTTGGTTGTTGTGAATCCCGGATGGCAGAGCGAATCCACTGATGCACCAAAACGTGGTTGGAGTTGTGTTGTTTGGAGTGGTTGCAATGGTTGCAGTGGTCACCTGGTCGGTCACCTCACCCACAACTGTTGGATGTAGTGTAGTGTAGTGCAGCTGCAGTTGTAGTTGTAGTGTAGTGGAGTTGTAGTTGTGGTGTAGTGTAATTAGTGTAGCGTACTTGCCGTTGCATTTGTAGTGGCGTAATGAGTGTAGTGTAATGTAATGTAGGGTTGTGTAGTGTAGTGTGGTGTAAAGCAGTGTAGTTGTAGCTGTAGTTGTAGCTGTAGTTGTAGTTAGTGTGGTGTGGTGTAGTGTAGTGTAGTGTTATGTAGTGTAGTTGTAGTTGTAGTGTAGTGTAGTGGAGTGTAGTGGAGTGTAGTGGTGGTTGCAGTTGAAATTGCTACAAAATTGTCACGTTTTGCTCACTTTTTACAAGGTGCACAATCCCTTGCGCCTGCCACGCAAAACGACATCTGAACGCCCGAAAGTGGTCCGAACATGTGGTGCTTTTAATATGTTGACTTGGAAATGTGCTTCGCGCCACAACAGCGTGCACTTTTTTGACATCTGAACGTCCAAAAGCGGTGCGAACATGTGGTGTCTTGTACATTTTGACTTGGAAATGTGCTTCACACCACAACGGTGTGCACTTTTTCGACATCACAACTTCCAAAAGTGCTCCGGACATGGTATTCTTTGCGCATTTTGACTTGGAAATGTGCTTCGCGCCACAACGCCGTGCACTGTTTCATCATCTCAACTTCCAACAGTGGTCCAAACCTGGTGTGTTTTGTACATTTTGACTTGGAAATGTGCTTCGCGCAACAACGGCGTGCACTTTTTCATCATCTCAACTGCCAAAAGTGGTCCGACGTTGGCTTTTGTACATTTTGACTTCGAAATGTGCTTCGCGCCACAACGGCATGCACTTTTTCCACATCGCAACTGCCAAAAGTGGTCCGACGTTGGCTTTTGTACATTTTGACTTAGAAATGTGCTTCGC
>Ga0126342_10013434_pt1 | contig 14512 bp, 13 predicted proteins | sample Cyp1metagenome_FD_92528 | JGI IMG/M metagenome (GOLD analysis project Ga0126342, IMG submission 92528) | Coral microbial communities from Lord Howe Island, Old Settlement Bay, Australia - Cyphastrea 1 metagenome | ecosystem: Host-associated > Invertebrates > Cnidaria > Coral ... | reverse complement strand
TCATCCTCCTCATCCGCCATGGCTAAAAAAGTGGTTTCTTGAGTTACTTGCCTGAACACGAAATGGCTGCGGCAAGTTCCCTGGCTTTCTTTGCATGCTCTGCCCCACCAAATCAACTCTTGACCAACTGCGGTCAAACTTGAGATCCCGCTCAAGGAGCAATGAACCAACCGAACAGGGCAGGTAATTGGTATTTGGCATTCATAGGACTCAGTTTTTCCCAGAACAAAACAAGTTAAGAATACAATGAGACTGCCATTGCGGAAGGAAAGAAACAATGAACAGAATTCAAATGAAGTGCTAAGAATTGCTCTCCCAAAATGAAAAGAACTTGAGCAGAATAGTAGAAGACGTGAAATATCAATCGTTGAAAGGAATTAAAATTTTGAAAGAATCGTAAGGGAAACTCAAAAGATGAAAAGACATGTAGAAGAAATGAAAAAGAATTGACGAGAAGTGCAGAAGAATTGTAGAAGAAATTCAAAAGAATTGAAAAGAATTGAAAAAATGAAAAGAATTGTAGAAGAAATTCAAAAGAATTGAAAAGAATTGTAGAAGAAATTCAGAAGAATTGAAAAGAATTGTAGAAGAAATTCAAAAGAATTGGAGAAAAGAATTGAAGAATTGCAGAAAACTTTTGAGAATTGACGAAGAAGAATAGAAATAGATTTCTAATGTGTCACTGCACAGGCGGTTCTTAAAACCAGCTAACATACTACGATAAAGCCAACAAACATAGCATGGATGGTTGACACTTATCTATGGCACACCCAAAAAACAAAAACAAGATGTATATTGACCCTAGTGACTAGTAGCAATGTTTGATTTATTTTTGGGGGCGGGGGCTGTGTATTAGATAAATGCAGTAATAATTCCCTGGCCTGAAAGATTCTGAGCTAGTTACCCCCACGATTCCAGTGACGAAACCTACAGCTGTACCCTCAAATCCAAGCGTTACACGTCATGATGTTCACATAGGTTCCCTATGAAAATTCTATAACACAATATCATTCTATAGGTAATCATCATTGATTATCCCCAAATGTCATATAGTTATGACTCTTAAAATGTCATACGAAAAGCACGTCGTTGATATTTTTTGGGTGGTCAAACCAGGTCATTTTTTTGGGGGGTAGCTACCCCACCATTCCCAGCGCCTCCAGGCTTGGCTACCGCCAAGAGGCCAGGTGATGCGTGCAGCACCGAAAAGCCGATGGACGAAGGAGTTCCAGCGACGTCGGAGTTCTCCTTGATGCGGTGGCAGGATCCGGGAATCCGCCAGTCGTCACCATGGGGTGAAGACAAGTCATGATCCATGACGACTGGATGGGAGGCTACCCCCATGACTCAAAAAGGACACTTCCATTGTGTTTGGAGATGTGTTTCCAGTGTTTCGAGTATCAAAACCATGAATCTTTGGGGTTGCAGATCAAAATGCTCTACCCCAAAGATGGGATCAGCATAGAAACCTGGTGGAATCAGTTATGATGGTTCTCAGGTCGACATCTATCAAAACCTGGTCCTTCCCTTGCAAGATGATGGTGGCATCACTTGAAATTCAACCAGTGGCACGGCCAGTGGCTGTCGGATGTTGACCCATCATGTCCACCGTGGAAGACACCTGAAATGGTCCTCCGAATCTTTGGAATGGAAACTTGACACCCGCCACCAACCACTTGTTGGATATTGTATTGTATTCCCTCAAAACCAGTGGTCCTGTCGGCGCGACTTGTGGTTAACTATCCCCTAAATTTTGATTTGTGTCCAAAGTGTCCACAAGCAAAAGTAGTGGGCAGTGGAGGTTACTATGGGATTTCCCACATCACAGAATACTTTTTTTTTAACCACCAAAGAGAGATGTTTCCCAATAAATGTTCCATCATCCAATTCTAGGATAGTGTACATGGTATGTACCTCCCCCCATGAAAGAACGGCTCATCTACCAATCTTCCTCGCCCAGCTTCGCTTCTGGGGGAAGCTGCCCAGAAGCTCTGGATGTCTCGCAAGACCTCCCCAAGCAGGTTAAATGCTGGATTTTTAGCAAGTACTGTACTGAAATCATAAGAAAAATCTAGAAACACTTGTGCCACTCAAAGAAACTGGGAACATCATGCAAACATGAGAATGCACGCAATAAACATGGATAAACCATGGAAAACAAAACACACACACATACATATATACTGTACATACAATCTAATATATGCATATATATATATATGCAAAAATAAAATATATTATATAATATAGTATATCTGTAAATTATATCTGTATAATGTGTCCGTGTTAAATATCATGGTTATGACCTTTTTCCGCTCAAAACACTCTACCTTAACCCCGAGAGTTGCGAGAGCGTTACGTGCCTCCAAGCCCACTTCTTTGCCCAAGGTCCTTGAGTCGTTGGTGACGGCTGGGCAAAAGAATCCATGGGGGGCATATGGAGACAGGAATATCTAAGATAATCCCATCACCCTAACATTAATCACACCATAAATGATCCCAATTTACTAAACCATGGTTTCTAAGGGGGTGTTTAATATTAGGGGGAAGGGATTAGACAGATCGGTAAATAATGGTATGTCAATACATCACGCAGTCTTGTGACATCTCACCATGTGCAATTAAGGAAAGTTCACTGAGGTCTGATGTGACCGCGACCTGTTGGCCCAATTCCCCAACAGGGAGCCCTTATGAGCTGCTGCATGGCTACTAGCTGCTTGCCAGCTTCGAGCCCGAGGAAACAAAGAGAAGGAACCGCTGCTGCAGCAGACTTCGTGCATGATGCTCGGTCTTCTCAGCGCAACAGGCTTAGCTTTGTCAAAGGAGCAACTCCGGCCACTTTGGCTTTTGGATATGTGCCTTCGGAGGGCGATGTCATGGATGCCATGATCCTGGCCCAGAATCTTTTGGAGATCAAGCTGATCTCGGTCAAGCAGAAGGCTGCAATCGCCTTTCACAAGGCCAACCACAAGATCTTGCACTACGAGCTGCTGCTCTACATCGTGCACGGGTCGAGGATGATGAGCTGCTGGTTGGCGACTGGGTTTTCTATTGGCCTCAGACCAACAAACTTGATCCTTTTCGCTGGCGTGGACCTGCTTTGGTCATTGCTGTCGAGGCCGCCATGGATCGAGCCACAACAATTTACTGGGTGGCTCATGGAAGTTCTTTGGTGTGCGCAACACGCCAACAGCTTCGGCACGAGACCGTTCCTGAACGCTATGAACGGCAAGCACAGCCTGGAGCAGAAAACATCTCTGGATTTGGCATCCCGTGCTCAAACTCCTGATGATGTTCCCTCTTTGGGGGGTGGATCTTCCATTCACACTTCAGATGGACAGGTTTCTCCAAGGGCGGCCACATGAACCTCATCATCCGCCTTCAACTCCTAGCACTGCGAATGCCACGGCTGATCCTGCAACCAAGCCCTTTGAGGCGGTGGACTCTTCATAGGAAACTGCCACAGCTGAAACCGCTGATGTGGCTGAAGCCCCCTGAAGGAAAACCCAAGGAGAAAAGTAAGGCCCTGCTCAGACTTCGTGTGCTGCGCAGCTGCATCTAGCTTGGTGCTGTTGGTCGTATCTACATCCTGGACATCCCCTTTGGCTAGATTGATATGGTAAATATATACCTTTCAATTACCTAAACAAAGTATGTAAAGGATTGTAAAGGTAAATAATACCTGCCATGGATGGTAAGGATAGGGAATCTTATGTTTCATCTTCATTCTAATGAACCACTGTTGGATCGATTCTCCAGCTCCGGTCATCTTCTTGGTATGTAAGATACCCAACAGTACTGGTGAATCCCCAACAGTGATGGAAAACACATACCCTGGCAATGGAAAATGGAAGTTTTCTCTCACTGTTGGGTATTATTCAGCATTGACCTCTTCTATTCACTGGTTTCCCCTCCATTTTTGCCCGCCAAGGGTCTCTTGCAGGGGCCGGAGGAGGTTTCCAACGCATATGCCAGAGGGCATGACATGCAAATCCAACATCGAACCTCGCAACAAAGAAAACTAGAAGGACGGTTACATAAAAACAACACGGCCGCATTTCAGCACGTTCCAAAAACAATGTGCAATTCAGCAATCATCAGACTTCCCCAAAACACCAGTCACTCACACCTGCTGACCCGCTGCTTTCTTTGACCATCTGGGGACATGTCAATCTGCAGCTACGGGTACGTCATGTCTGTATGAGTTTTAACCTGACAATGCTTTGCATAAAAAAAATGAATGTTCAAATCCAGGAAGTGGTGACAAACACACAAACACCAAAATGAATCTACCCCTTCGACGAAAAAACAACACCAGAAAACGGCAGGTCCAAAATGGTGCAAAACAACATCTCCCAAAACCACCACAAGCAAAAATCCGCACAGGTTGACATGTTGATCTCCCTTTTTTTCGTAAGATTTGTTTAATGTGTTTTTTTGGGCATATGGTTTCCATATATTTTTCATGATTTTGTTTCCATATGTTTCCCATGTTGTTTCCTGGTTGGTGGTTTCAACCCCTCTGAAAAATATGAATTCGTCAGTTGGGATGATGACATTCCCAATATCTGAAAAAATAAACTTCATGTTCCAAGCCACCAACCAGTATTAGTATATATATATAATCATTAGTGATATTCTTATATAACCTGGTTTATATACCATTTAATAATGGCTTATATACCATTTAATATGGGATAGAACATGTTTCAAACCACCAACCAGTTTCATACCCTCTGGTAATTTAACATAGCTATGGAAAATCACCATTTTTAATGGGAAAATCCACTATTTCAATGGCCATTTTCAATAGCTATGTTAGTTTACCAGAGGGTATTTCCAACAAACCTCAAGGACATTTGATCCTCCAAGCATCCGAGCAAGGCCAGGCAGGCGTTCCATGGAGCCCAGCGCATGGCCGCCGACAGAGCACCCAGGGTGATCTCTGGGAGGAGCCCAGCCGAGGTCGCACCTGCCGTGGAAAAATCGTGGGGTTTCTCGGATTTTCCTGGGAAAATGGTGGATTTTCCTGGGAAAATGGTGGGACTTGTTCTTTAAAATGGGAAATTGTAAGAAGAAGTGTTAGAATTGTCCTGAAAAATGATACTTTCTGTCTTTAAAATCATGAACTGGTCGAAATATATGTGGAATGATTTCCCAGAAAAAAACATAGGGATTGAAATTGAATTTAACATGCTAGAAATGGGGATCTGAAGCTTCAGAATCATCTTGGGGAGATAATGGACAAAAGCATACCAAGGGTTTCAACCCCTCTGAAAAATATTAGACAGTTGGGATTATTATCCCCAATATATGGAAAATTAGAAAAGGATCCAAACCACCAACCAGATACATTCACTGGGCCACAAGACAAGAATCCCAGAGTGCCCTGCAAATATTCCCATAAGACAATTCTGGGCGCGCGCGTGGACCTACGCATGGACTGTTTTTGAAGTAGTCCACCATCCCATTTTTTGGGTGTCCAAAGAGCCTTGACCCATACCAAAGTAGCGGAGGGGGCAATTCAAGATTTTGGACCAATATGTCATCACCCGTTCTCATAACAATAAAGTCAACACGTCAGCAAGCCTACATGAAGCCTATACATGCATAGGAATATGATTGTACACATCAAAACCAAAGAAGCCATTGACAGACCCTGATCAACCAGCTTTCAGCCACAGGTTTCAGGTCTAGACGGCCGTGCCTTATTCCATTTAGGGAAACCCCCTACTATCAGAACTGCCAATTTTACGGGTTTAAATCCATCATTCTCAGAGACATATCCATTTTTCATTGGTGAAATCCGTATCGTTGATTGTTCAATCCCATTCACTTGATGGTCGCCAAATAATTGATCATGATTCATTAAATTCAGTTTTCCATCAGTCAAATCCCATAGAGTAGTGATCCCAATCCCATCTGGCTGGTGGTTTCAACCCCTCTGAAAAATATGAGTTCGTCAGTTGGGTTTTTTCTTCCCAATATATGGAAAAACATATAAATCTTCCAATCCACATAATCCACCAATCAGCCATAAAGCAAGTGTTCTTCATGGTACACCTGGTACACATCGCCCACCGGCTCCTGCTATCTGCAACAGTGGCACCCCACATCTCTGTTGCGAGCTCCAAGGCGTGCTGCCAGGGACCGTTTTCACAGGCACTGATGGCTGCGTTGTAACTCACCTCATCCGGACCTCATGGCGGCCCCAACCGGCGTCCCCAAACGGCGCGGATTTAACGGGGGATTGAACGGGGGATTTAAAGGCTGAAATAGCAATACCCATGACGGATCCATGGTGCTGGTATATATGCTAACATAAAGGGGGTATATTGATGGGATCCATGTTACCATATATAGCAGCACCATGGATCCTATGGGATATGGATGTGTCTTAAAAGAGGGAATCCCCAAGTCACCATGGCTTTCAATACTAAAGTGGTCTAAATTTGGATGATTTGGGGGTACCACCATTTTAGGAAACCTCCATATTTTTGCAACAACATGCAACAACTCAAAAGAAAAAGTAAAATCAAAAAAAACAAGTGGGAAATGGAATAGGAATAATAATTGTGGGATTGACCCGGCCCTTTAAGAACGAAACAATTTGCCAATTACAAACATTTATGGAAGTTAAGTTGGGACCAACATGGACCACTGTATGTGTCCGACTGGCTTCGGCTCGCCCGCCTAAAACCTGGGGGGTTCCTGCTTCAGGGAGAGAGGATTTCAAATTGGGCCCCTCAATGAAATTACAGATCAGCAATTCATGGTAGTTCAAGGGACCGTTTGATAGGCGAACTCATTTTTCAGTACTTCCAGCGATGAAGCAGACTTAAACTGTTTTAGAACCCAAACCACCACTGGTCAATCAACTCCGCCAGTTGGAATCTACTGCTGCAAGACTTGTAAGGCGGCCCAGCAGATTTAGCAGTTCAACATGAGGTCTTACGTTCTTCAACAGAACTACAGTATTGAGTTTCATTCTCAAACCACCGATCTAAGCTTGTGGACAGAAGATTCTGGCGGAGTCATACGGAGAGCAATTATGAGCAATTCATGTCCTGGTGAATTTTCGGAATTAATGAGCCTGCTTTTTTTAATCGCAGCGACTCAATTTATATACCCCTCGGTTAGAAGTGGACTACAATACCCATAGGATCCATGTATGCTATATATGGTAACTTTTACCATCAATATACCCCCAATGTTAGCATATATACACCATACATGGACGTATGCTGCACTTTGGATTCCTCTCCAATCTCCAGGGCACTGATTGTCCACTTAGACGGCATCCTCGGGAAGGCAGGACATAAAAATTATGGCTGACTTGGCCAAGTGGTCCCCAAAAAAACTGGAAACTGTGTAGGACCCATAGTTTTGGTCTTGTCCAAAAGCATCAGATGTATCTAAAGACCTTTGCTCCTCAATCTTCAAGCTTGGCTGTGGCCCAGCCAGCTACAGCAGTCAATTGGATGTGTCAAAAACCAACAGCCCACTTAGACAAATGGACAAGCGCCAGTTCTAGCGATAGTTTGGGGATCAGGGTTGGTCAAAACCAATGATTTTCCCACATGATCATGATCTCAATCTAGTTTGTGTGTTGGAAGCACATCCACAGCTGCCAGTCTGATGCCCCAGGAAAGAGAACCCCAACCTTATTAATATATATATATATATATTATATATAGTACGGTAAATCCAACAACAAAACCATCCCCCTTTCCAGACATGGGTGGTATATATCCACCATCCTCGATTCAAAATTGGATGGCTTCACCCTGGCCCTCTTGGCACCCGCATTCATAAATTCAATGGACCTACGAAATTGGTTTCCAAAACACTCCACATAAATCGGATTCTTAACCCATGCTTGGACAAACCTATAGCCATTTTTTATAGTAAACAAAAACATATCTTAATTCCATTTTAGTGCTTAGCATCCGCATGTTTGGCAGTTCAATCATGATAAAAAAATGTATTTGATGCCCAAGAGTCCACTCAGCGTCCACATTCATGGATGATGATTATCCCCAATTAGTACAGAGAATGGTAGCAAAACAAACACAAAACATCACAAAACTAATCGTCAGCCCATACAGTTCTTCAAAATCCACCCAAACAAATGATGGCTAACGCATGATAAAGCTTACAACAAATAGTCCCACATATCTTTGATCCCCAAAAAAACCATCTACCCTCTGGTTATGACTAACATAGCCATGGTATAGATGACCCATTTATAGATGGTTTACCTATAAAAAATGGTGGAACTTTCCATGGCTATGTTAAATGACCAAATGGTATTATTATCTGGTTGGTGGTTTGGAACATGGCTTTTATTTTCCCCAATAGTTGGGATGATGATCCAATCTAACTCATATTTTTAAATAACCAGAGGGTAATTTTCATGGTGATTCGCCGCTTCCCATCGGGAAACACCCAGGAACTGCCGCAGCAAGTGCAACGCCATCCGCCACTGCTCCGCCCTGCCGCAGGCTGTGATGCCGGCGTCCAGCACCGTGCGATCGAGGCATGGCCGGGTGCCCGGCACCCTGTGGGATGCCATGATTTTTGGGCGAAAAAACACCTGGGATCATCTGGGATTGGAGGATTCAGTGATCCTCTGTTGATATCTTGGAGTATTGGAATATGTTGGAATATTGAAGTGTTGGAATCCCCCGATAATATCGATATTTTGGAGTGTTGGAATACTGGATTACTCCAGATATATGGCATGATCCAACGCCATGTTTTTGTTCAGGGAGAACAGGACCAGGAAGGAGTGAGAGATGGTGAAACATGCTGTGGAAGTTGGGAATCTCCTGGGGAAGTTCGGAAAGTGAGAATTGCGCACGTCTACAAATGGGAAAAAGACGTCCAGAACATACATTATGACATGCTGTTGATCAACCAAATAAAAAGTGTAGTCTACGTTGGTATGAAAGAGACCTGCATCCAGAAATCACAGTGTACTGCTGTTGTGGGGCCATCATGGTTGCCGCCAATTGATTGGGACCAAGAACAACCTCATAGGCCGCCTACATTTAGACATCAAGACCCCATTCATTTGGACTCGATTCTGTTTTGAAGATTGTAGACCCCACACGGGGAATTCCCAAAATTTGGAACCCCAGTGTATAACCGGCATGTTTTTAAACCTCACGTCTCTTATGACTTTTTTGCTCACCATGTTTTCCACATCTTCAGACAATCCCATATGTTGTCCAATCATTCATTTAAATCATATTTAACAGACACCATTAACCCTCGAAAATTATGATACCCCCACGTCCACCATCATTCCATATCGAAGAATATCGTAGCAGTCGCAGTAATTGCAGAACTCCCTGGTCCAAAACCATACATCAGCCACTCGCCCCAAAAAGGGCATCCTCATCTGCTCGAGAAGCCTCAAGATGGAATGGTGTATGAAAAACTACCCCCCACCGACCAAAGGTGATCACAAAAACATCAACCCTCTGGTAATTTAACATAGCTATTGAAAATGGCCAGTTATAGTGGATTTTCCCATTAAAAATGGTGATTTTCCATAGCTATGTTAAATTACCAAAGGGTAGGTGATCACAAAAACATCAAACATCTTTGGTTTTATGGCAAGTCAGAACATGTCTGAAGCATCTATATATATATAGTTGGCGGTGGGTGACCCATGATTTCCACCATATCAATTAGCATTGGAAATCACTGGAACTTGCAAAATTTGTTACATTTGGCATATCCGAGATCTAAACATCGTTCCAACATTTTGAATAGTTGTTGAACCTGCAATAAAACAAATCGATATGGAATATATATATATATATATATTATATACTAGTATGTATATATGTGGATCTCGCCTGCAAGTTGCCACTATGCCCTACAAATCTATGCATTTTCATTTAAGAAAACTTTGCTTGACCATCTCACACGAGACCTCCAATCGATCAAAGGTGCCTCTGGACCACTCGGGATTTTTTTCAAGCTACAAACCAAACCTGCACCCTCTAGCAATGAGACAGGAAACCAACTTAAAAACCGTTTTCAATCCAACCTTCAAATGTTTATCTGTGTATATTAATATGCATGTGGGTATAATATATATATAAGTATATATTATATACACCCAATCCAAGTGGCAAAAGCACCACTTGCCAATTTCCAGCGTTGCCACATGCGCCAATGGTGGTGCAATAGCCTCACTGCAATCAATCGCTGGAGTTATCAAAATGTATCTGGTATACACATCGTATGTATATATATAGATATATACACATACAAATCACATAAATATGTGTGTGTGAGTGTGAGTATGTGCGTGTATCAACTGTGTTTTTATATTTTATATATCCCCCATCGAATTTTAGGGGAGACGTTGTGACCCTAACTCTGTAGGTTACAAAAATTATTCACAAGCTTGGGGCTATAGAATGAGGTTTCTGAGCTCCATTATTTCCCAAAATGGCCTTAGCTACAAAATGCCAATTCATGTTCAACAACACTGGAAAACGGACGAGCTTAAATACTGTCATATTCTGTCCCTACGTCATGAAGCTCATCATGTTTTCTTACAAAATGCCACTGCGTTTTTTTTGATGGGCTAACATGATTAAAATGATTCCTTTATAGAATTAGATTCACAAGTTTAAGCTACACAATCTTGGACCTGGATTTCATGTCACGGTTAGCCTGACTAAAATGGAAGCCTCTGTAAGAGACACAAGGCCACAAAAAAAGTAGTTTAATTTTGTAGGAGGATTTATATATATATATACACACACATGTGTTTGTCTGAGTTCGTGACATCCTAAACACAACGCACGCTGTCAGCTTCATGGTCAGTGTTACCATGCTGAATACCGTGGCCTTGCTGCAGAATTTCACCCTCCACGCTAGGCCTTTGGTGATCTGATACCCATAGGATCCATGGTGCTGCTATATATGGTAACATGGATCCCATCAATATACCCCCTTTATGTTAGCATATATACCAGCACCATGGATCCTATGGGTAATGCTTCAAGTTTTACAAAATCCGATATTGTTTGTACGACATTTAGACGTGATCAAACCTCTCCTTGTTTTGAGACCACTTCAAATATCTTCAAATCACAAAACCAACGCGCAATTGGACATTTTCTGCTGAGCTTGAGGAATGGGCACCAGCAAGCTCAGACTTGATTTCTTCCATTTTTTCCACTTCAAACTGATACGCTGATTTCTACATCTCAACTCTTGGAATGTCATGTGAGTGTTTCTGAAATTATCAAGCCCCAAATTCATAAGTTCTCCAGCCAAAATAGAAGGGTCTCCTAAGTTTCTCTGATATTAGCAAACCTGTGTTGTAAATCTTGAGTCTTTACCGACAACCATATTGCTGTTGGTTCGATTTCAATTCCAAATCTCTAAGCGGCTGTCATCTGGTGGCTGGTGGACATGGGGTTCCCCCAATATTTAAACACCCACCCATGAGTGTGTCCATGTCGGTTCCTTTACCTCCTGTTGTTGTTTTGAAGCACAAGTTTTGTTGATTCTGATCCTTTTTTTGTGTAAATTCAACCCCATATGATTTGGCTGATGTCATTTAAAGACACATCTCCTTGCTGAAATCCCCAGCAAATCCATGGCCAAATCCAAGAGCGTCCCAGCAACTCACTGAATCCCAGGTGATCTCCAGGCTTTCCATCATCTCCAGGCAGCGTTGCCAGAGCTTGGCACTGCTCAAAGCGTTCAGGGCGGCGTTGTGGCTGATGACCTAAACGTTGTAAAGGATCACTTGCGCATCATACTTTACAATTTTTTACAATGATTCAACACCCACAGGATCCATGGTGCTGGTATATATGCTAACATTGGGGGTATATTGATGGGATCCATGTTACCATATATAGCAGCACCATGGATCCTATGGGACATGATTCAACCATTTAGGGTCTACTTGTAGGGGACTTGGGGACTTGGGGACTTGGGAACCGGGGGAAACAGGAAGGGAGATGAGAGCATGTAGCAACAGAATGTAGACATGCAACACCCGTCTATGCTAAGATTCAACCATTTAGGGTTGGAATAATGGTTTTTGATATGCTGGTTGAAGAGCAAAATCTTCTGTTGTGGGGCAAAACCCTGCAGCTCGAGTGGGGCACAAGCGAGACAGTAACCCATGTATCCCATAAGATCTGTCCCGGAGAGCGCTCAGGTTTGATGACAATTTGATCATTTTAACATGGTGAGTTTTCTGTTTTGGATATTTTCATGTTGGGTTTTCAACTGGTGGCCACGTTTTTCTGGCCTATTTCATGGTCATGAACCATGGTGGTAAAATGATTATATATTGGAATGGGATATTCTTGGGGATATACCAAGCATATAAAATGTTGGTATGTCAGAAAATTGCCAAAAAAAACACAAAACCGCAATTCAATGGGCAACGTGATGATAAACCATGGGTTTTTGTTTGAGGTACCCTATTTGCAACCAACTTTCAGGGGAACCCCCGGGTCCGCAGTGGTGCAGTGCCATCTGGGTCCAATTTGGTTTAACTTTGGAGGATCATCCCACGTAGTGACTGGTTTACCACATCTATAAACCATCGATATCACTCGGATTATCTTCCAAAGATCCAATCTGAAAAACAAAACCAAAACATACCGAAACCATTATTTCATATTATTATTGGTGTTCCATTCGTGATTTCACTTCATCCGCCAACACCGCCTGACTGGTTTGAAAAACCAGGGAACATTGGGTGGAGTGGTATGTGCAGCCATCATCTTCAGCAAATCGCAGGCCTACTGCCGAAATTTCCCCCACGGACATGTCAACATCCTTCATTTGTTGCTCCAAACGAACACTCATGAAACTCGAAAGATGAACTTCCCTTGGGCGGGGGTGACTCACTTTCTTCCAGTTCCCCAGTTCCCCCGTTTTGCTGTCAACATGGCGTAGATTGTGTATCCGCCAAAAAAAACAATTTTCCAACCGCAAAATGCTGCCTGAACCACCGAACCATTGGCTTTTGGGGCGAATCTCAGGACCGGATCACAAGAGGGGTCGCATACCATGGCATACCATGAAGAACCGTGGGCTCATTCAAGTGAAACATTGCAGGATCTTTACTTTCAAAGTTCATGTTTTGGGAAGTGGCCCTTTATTGATAGTGGAACCGGGACCACCATAGGTTGGTTCCAGCAAAAATGAACCAAACATTCAACAATATCCAATAAGTTTTCATTAAAGAACCCCGGGTTACTCCTAACAGGGCCACTCCTAATTTTTTTCAAAAAAATCCAAAAAAATAAGAAAAACATTCAAAAATACAAAAAAAACTTCCAAAAAATCAATCCAACAATTCAAAAAGAAACTCGAAACCTTAAAACAAACACAAATAAAAAAAAACTTGCAAAAAACAAAAACCAAAAGTAAAACCGAAAAACAACAACAAAAATCGACATCTCTGTGTAATTATACATGGTGCCCGCAGCTTGGGTATGAGTTTTGGCGCTCACGCTGAGGACACATTACGACGACAGATTGGCGATGACCCCCGGCCCCCCTGAGGACCCCCCTGACGACACATAGTATAGTGACGACACATTGCCTGATGACACATTGCCTCTGACGAGCATTGTGAAGCGCTGCCTGTCATCACGTGAAGCGCTGCATGTCACCACAATCCACAACAGCAAAGCGTGGCCGATTGGATCGGCACTGAGCTCCCGCAAAGAGCTCATTCTGCAATTCGACCTCTTCCTTTTTGTGCCTGACGACTAGCACCATCAAGCCGGCGTTTGGCAAGTTCATATCTTGCACAAAGCAGAGAAAGAGGCTGTGGGCCAGTTTGGAGGCTTCAGCAGGTGCGCTCCAAGCACTGCTGTAAATCAGCAATGGCAAGCTGATTGTGATCTCATTCATCTTGGTGCTTGCGCACATTGCATCCAAGAAGTAGCCCCGTGCACGGTATAAGGTGTCACGGGCACACTGCAGCAATTCAGCTTCGACCATCCCCTCGACTGTGTACCTCACAGGGTACAGCCTTTCAGGTCTGGGAGCTGCGTCGTCTTTTGTTCCACGTCTTCAGGGCTCTGAACGTACACACTCAGCTACAAATTGCGGATCAAACAAGGAGTGAACTAGCAGAGCTGCTTCCCCTTTGCTGAAAGCCACTGGCAACAAGCCTGCCATGCACTCTGCACGCGCAGTGCACTGCCTAAACCTATCTCAGTACAACTCTGCACGCGCGTTGCACTGCCTAAACCTATCTCAATACAACGCTGCACGCGCAGTGCACTGCCTAAACCTATCGCAGTACAACGCTGCACGCGCATTGCACTGCAGCGACACCGAGTCTCTGACCCTCTTTTGGACCATGTTATCTTGGAAGATTTGCAGGCCAACTTCGACATACACGTCTTGGTGTTCCTCCAGGGGTCGGAAAGGCGACGCACATTTTGACATGTATTCGGAAAGTTTATTTGACATATATTCTGATATTTAACCTCGCATG